>OJFS01000684.1_pt1 | contig 11762 bp, 10 predicted proteins | sample 1594231 | NCBI WGS metagenome assembly OJFS01 (sample SAMN05416847, study PRJEB24817) | seawater metagenome | isolation source: Sea water | place: Canada:Atlantic | collected 2013-07
GGGTCATTCAACCAAGCGAAGAAACGCTTTTGGTCTAGTATCTCAAATCCTTTCATTATTCCTTTTTTGTTTAGTATGTCTACTGCTGTAAATGGTATACTAGCTACTTTATTTCCAAATAATTCATCTGACCACTTGGTGCTAGTTTCATTGTATTCTTTTTTGTTTTGTTCTATGAGCTCAGTCACATCCTGACCTACTCTAAACTTTCTATTTCCTTTATCATCTATTCCAACTTCTGTTGACATATTCTGATGGTTTGTAAATTTCTTCATATTATCCCTTAAAGGTAATGCCCCCGAAGGGGCGATTACTTAGTTACTATTCTGCTGGTGCTGGAGTTACAGGAGCAATTCCTGATACTTTAGCGTGAGCTTTTTCGTTTTTACAAACAAGTGTGTACTCAACATTCATTAAGTGCTTCTCTGAATCGCCAGTCTTAGCTAGTTTAGTCTTTTTGAACGGACGTAAATAAGCTACTGAAGCCATTGAAGGGTCAACAAATAATGCACAAGCATCGTCTAAGAATCTATCAGGAACTACATTTAGTGTACCAAAGTCTGACAAATATACGTCAGCAGTACCAATAATTGTAGTTGGTGAAGATTTAGGAGCTTGATAACGCTGTTCAGCAATACCTGCAAAACTAGATACTTGTACCTTGTTTTTAGGTGATACTAATAACATTGATGGCTCGCCACCTTGGTCATAAGCTTCTAACATTGCGCCTTTTAAGTCTTCTTCATCAAAGGTTGTAATGCCTGCTGTACCTGTTGCTGGTACATCGTTAGTTGTAACCCAAGCTTGCATACCTTGAAGTGTACGAGCTGTTGTAGCGTTACCAGCATCTTGTGCTTGGTTAGACAATAGGATAGTTTCCATGTCTCGTTTTAGTTCTGATGATGCTTTAGCTAGTTGGTAAGCTGTTTCTGTAGTTCTACCAGCCTTGTCTACTACGTCATCTGTTGTTGATACTTGAACAACTTTATCAGAAATCTGAGTTCTGTTACCGACTTTCTGTGTTGTTTCTAGTTTTGGAGCTACTGCATCAGCCCCTTCTAATTGTGCATTAGTTGGGTCTACATCAGACAGATTGTCTGTTTGCCATTCGTGGTATGTCGCTTTAGCCTTAGTTCTGCCAATAGTTGACATGAATGGAGTTGTTGTTGGTGAAATATCGTAAATCGCATCTGCTAAATCTTCGCGTTTACCCTCTGTGTCGTACGTTAGCATTGTTACATCAGCCATGATTCTTGTTTCCTTTTAAATAAAGTTTTTGAATACCGAGGTGGCATCATCTAAACTTCCCGATGACCTCAGTCGTTTTTTCTGTTTAGTGTAGACATCAGCATTAACGACTCTTTTACCTTTCTTAGCCATCTTAGGAGCGTTAGACATTTTTTTGTTAACACCTGCCTTAGATTGCTGTAGTTTATCGTACTCCATAGCCTTCTGTAGTATTAGTACATGCCTATGGTCATAAACTTGTGATAATTCTTGGTCGCTAAATCCTACACTCTTCCCAAAGCTACGAATATCATTCTTGATTTGTTCAGCTTTCTTTGGGTCAGAAAATTCCTTTACTTTTTCAGATAACATTTTGGCTTCGTTAGCTACAACTGCTTGTTGCTGTTGCGCATGATAGGCTTGTTGCTCTTGTTGCACCTTAGCCCTTTCTTGTCGCAGAATACCAATTTTTTTGTTTGTTTCTGTTTGCTCCGCTACTTTAATAGCGTACTGTATTGGGTCATTTTCCTTTAGTTCTTCGAGATTTTCACCTTCGTTGTCAGACATTAATACCTGTTCAACTTGGGATAGTCTCTGAGCATATTCCTCTTTCATCTGCATAGCTTGCTGAACTTCATGAGCATGTGATTCAACTCTTTTACGTTCTTCGGCTAGTGTTTGAGATTTTTTGGTGTAGTCATCGCCCTTCTGGTATCCACTTACAAGCTCTTTCAGGGTGACATCTTTCTCTTCACCGCCTGCTTTAACTCTATAAGTTTTGCGTTCCTCTACCTCAACATCGTCTTCTTCAGTATCGTCTAGTTCATCCTCATCGGATTCCTCGTCTACTTCTTCGGACTCTGCTTCTTCAACAGTTTCCTCAACTGTTTCCTCATCCTCTTGTTCATCAGCTACCTCTGGTTTATCGTTTGATTCCTCGGCTTCTAACATACTAGTGAATGTCTCAACTGCATCTACTTGAGTTTCAACTACTTCGTTAGAAGTGTCATTGATTTGCTCTTCCATCTTTTTTCTTCCTTTTAAGTTGCTATTTAACGATAGCTCGTTTTAGGGTAGTTACCCTATCTAATTATAATTTAAACCTCACCACGGAGCTTATATGAGCTCCTAGAACTACTCTAGTCCCTTTAGGTTGTCAGGTAATGGCACATCTGGTCCATTTTTCTCTCTAAACATCTTTATTTGTTGTAACTTTCTATTTCTAATTACTTCGTCATAATACTGCATTTGTTTTGAATCTGGGACTATAGCACCTCTTATTTCATCCCTAACTCCATCAGCGTAAGGAAAATGCTTTGGTCCTTGCACCCAACTGCCTACATCATCATAAGTTGTAATATTATGTAGCAATTGATTTAATCTATTTCTCATCTCATAACTGCTATTAGCTTTGTTTAAATACTCTGATGTACTGTTTGAGAAGTTCATATTACCTGTTTTTTTGTCTATATAAGGTAAGCTTTTTCCATCATATTCTGGCTTAATGTCAGTAGCATCTATAGCTTGTTGTGGTGTAATTGTCCTTGCAGTGCCTTCTATTAGCTCTGTTGATGGGTTAGCAAGCGTTTTAGGTTGCTGTGGACCAATCATCTTTAAAAGCTGTTCTATTCCTCTTCTGGCAAATTTAGCCATTATAGTAACCTTAATGCGTTCGCTGTGTCGTTCATTCTGTTCCTAACCCCTCTTAAGGGTGTTGTTTTATACTCGTTATTATTAAGAAACTCATTACTAGCTTGCTCATACTTGCCTTCATTAATAAGACCAATGGTTTTAGGGCTTCCTGATAGGCTTCCTCTAAACCATGAACCTAGCAAATGCTTTCTTGTTTCTAAGGGTAAGTTATCAAAATTAGGTATTGCTTCTCTAATTTGAACTAATCTAGCATCTATATTCTGCTGTAATTGTACTTCTGCTTGCTCTCTTGTAATGGTGTCGCCTTCTTCAGCGCCATAATTACCGTATCCAATTGTGTATTTTTCTTCAGTGTCAATTGGCTTGTAAGCTGTGTCTCTAAACCCTTCTTTGTCTTTTATAAAGTCTAAATACTCGTTAGAGTCGTTAGTATCAGACTCTAGTACTTTTTTGCATTTCTAGTCCCAAATAAATCTCTACCTCGGTCTAAAAATCTTTGCCTATAACTTCTTCTGTTGTCAGCTTCTAATAGCTTTATTATTGCTTCTTCGTCTGCGTTTTCAAAGCCAAAGTTACCACCAGTTCCTAGTAATGACTCGGTTTCGACAGGAGGTGCAGTATATTCTGTATCCCCAGTAACAACAGATAATGGAATGTCTGCTGGCTCTGGCTTAGGTCCAACTGGGTTTTCAGCACCACCAGCTTCCTCTTGTTGTACAAAGGCTTGGGGGTATGCTGTTGCAGTTTCATCCATAGGCACATAACCTGAGTTATTGCCTTGACCTTGAAATACTTGACCATCTGAGTAAGTATTAGTGTTATCATCTTTCCATCCAAGCATATCATGCTCATAATTTAAAGCATCCCCTACACTTTCCTCTGTGTAACCACCCACGTTTCTATTGTCTATTGCACCGTTAGCAGTTAAATATGTTTGTGTTTCTGGACCTGCTTGATGACCTATATTGTTAATACCTGTTAAATCACGGTCATAACCCATTACACCAGAGCCTATGTTTTGTGGCTGTTGATATGGTGTCATAGAAGGCTCTTGTGGCGTTCCTTGTGGTAATAAAGACTGTGGCTGTACTGCTGGCTGTGCCATTGGTTGTGCTTGCACTGCACCGCCCATTAAACGTCTAGCGTTTGCATGAGGGTCAGCCATTTGTGGTTGATTTTTAAAGAAGTCTAGTAAGCCCATATTATATTTTCCATTGTTTGTCTTTAATTTTCTTACCATCTGCTATGCTTTGCAAATGAGCCATTATTTCGTTAATAGTCGTAATTCTTAAAAAGCATATTTCTCTTGATTCTTTTTCATCTACCTCTGAGTTAACTATCATATCTAAATGCATCTTAATTAAGTCATCCATTGCTTCTTTAAAGCTATCATCAATAAGAATGTTAGCTATACTTTCTTCCTTAATCATTTATAGTCCTTGTTTGTTAATATCATCAAATAGTTTATCTAGTTCTGATTCAAAGGCTTTGTCCTCGCCTATATCATCGTATCTAGCATTGTTTTTTCTTCTTCTTTGTAACTGCTTATCAACGCTCATATTAATTCCTGCTACTGGCTCACCTTCATAGCCACCCATGTAGTAATCTGAACCATCCACTCTGACTCTTTCTTTAGGTAACGGCTCTGATACTTTATTGTTACCTCTGGTAGCGTTTTTAGATGATGCTATTTCTTTATTCTGCATTTTAAGCATTTTATCTGTTAGTTTTTTTAAGAGCTGTGCTTTAATTTGTGGGCTCATTACTCTGCTTGATTCTATTTCAACATACATATCGGTTAACTTTGATAGCTTACCATCTATTGTGCTCTCTACTCTTTGGACTGGTTTGTAGTTAGTGCCAACCCTAGCTTCGATAAAGTTATCTAGCTTTTCATCCATAGATTTTATAGCATCTCTTCCCCTTGCTCTATTACCTACTTTAATCTCACCATCTTTTACTTTTCTAACATCAATACTATCTGTAACTCTAACATCTGTTGGCAGGTTTGTTTCTGTTTGACTAATAGCTTCTTTATCTGCTGTTCTTATGTTTCTGGCTCTATTTCCTGAATCAGCCCAATCTTGAGTAGAATTAGCAATGTCATCGTCAAATACAGGTGTTTTTGGATACGCGCCTTCTGGTGTTCTGTCTATCTGTTCTGGTCCAAATTTACCCATATCCGCACTGTTAAACTGTTCAGGGTTACTTTCAGCAAAGGCTCTTGTTGAACTAGGGTTTTTATCGGTTATTTGATAACCCTCAGCAATAGCATTATTTTTCTTTACACCTGCTGTCTTTGCTTCGTCAATAAAGTATCTAACTAGCCTGTCTACCATTTCTTTATTCATTATATGCCTTATAAGTATTGTTGTTTGTAGCTTTCGCCATCGTAAGTTGTTTCGTAGGGTTTTGCCCAGTTAGTTCTTTGTATTGTTGCTGTGTCTAACCCTAATGCTAAATACCTAAATGCATCTGCACAATGAGAACTCCAATCGTGCAATGGTTTTTCTTGGAAGACGTTTAGTTTTTCGTTAAAGACTCTGCGGTAATTTCTTAAACACTCCACACCTTGTCGGGTTGTGTCTTTATTAAACCAGCAGTTAGGTATCATTCTTCTAACAGCCTGTATTCCATCTTCCACTGAACTCTTTGGTGCTACGTCTATCTGTAATCCTGCATCAGATAAAAACTCAAATCTACTCTTGCCTGTTTGTAACTCTTTTACCATCACATCGTGAGGTAATATGTGAGTGTAATCTCTGTATCCTTTTTCGTCAAGCCATTCTATGTAATGAGAGAGTGACTGACCATTATTTTCATAATAATCCATTAACCTAATCTCACCACCAATTGTTTCTGCAACCCAGATACTTGTGCTATCACTCATACCTAAATCCCATGCTGTTATCTTCTTTGTTGCTGAATCACTTACTAACTCTCTAACATGATTCCTATCAGTGATATCTTTCATTAATTCACCGTAATAAGAGCCTACGATTGGTGAGTCAAATGATATCTCAAACTCTTGCTCGTACTTATTTTCACCCATAGCTTTTTTGGCATCTTTTAGCTCCTCTTCATCTATTAAGCCCGTTTCTGATGCTTTAAATTCTTTTAATGCCCACCCTTCATTGTCTTCTGTGTCTGCAAAGTCTCTTAATTCTTTAAAATGGTTTGAACCTTTTGGCGTACCGATAAACATAGCCCAGCCCAATCTATCTGATAAAGCAGGTCTAATGACTTCAGTAAATAACTGAGGGTTAACATCACCATACTCATCAATAACAGTACCATCGAGATAAATACCACGAAGGGCATCAGGATTATCAGCGCCATACAATGAGATACGTCTACCCATAAAGTCGACTCTGAGTTCCGATACATTTGGCACTCCTCCAAGCGGTCTTGTGTACTCTTTAAGATAGTCCCACGCAATTCTTTTAGCCTGAGAGTATGTCGGTGCGATGTAAGCATATTGTGGCGATTGTTTCTCGTTGTTTAATGCTGAGTGTATTAATTGGTTAATAGCACAAACTGTCTTACCCATACGTCTGTGACAAACAGCTACCATCCATCTGTTTTCTTTTACTGCTCTGTGTATTTCTTTTTGTGGTGCTCTCGGCTTATAGCCCGTTGAAATAGTCTCCATTTTACCTTCCTAAGTTTTGCATTTCCTCGGCTTGTTTTAATTGAGCCATTTGTTTTGCAGTTAATTTAATACCTCTTTTCATTAGTTTAAATAAGAAGTTAGCAGTTACTAAATCGCCTGCAATCTGACCTCCCAGTCTTCCAGCTCCACCAGAATCTGTTTCTAAACTATCGTTAAAGTCATCTGAGTAGTACTGACTTGCATACTCACCTACATCATTTGCTGTTGGCGCTATTGTATCATTAGCCATCTCTAAACCTTTCTCTCCAGCCATTGCCACCCTGTCTGTAAAGGTTAAATCTTTATCCCAGTCTTGGAAGCCACCCGTGAGTAACCCACCGCCTAGTTTAGCAAGTGATTCTACCTCACCTACTGTGCCAGCAATGCCTTCAGGCAATCCAGCAATTAATCCCTTACCAAAATCCTTATTAATTGTAAAGAGTGTGTCTCTATTTTCAGATGATGGCGTTCTAATACCTCTCTCAGCCAATCTTTCCCTAGCTCCCTCTCTATCTGATAACCTATTGCCCTCTTCACCAGCCATTGCAGGAGGAATAGCGCCCATTGCTAATAATGCAGTCCATTTCTTCTTATCACTAATAACTTGGTCTGTGGTTAAGCCTTTTGCAGACTTATTCCACTTCTTAATGCCTTTTTCAACAGCTTTTGGACCACCTCGAACAAACAGTCTTTCTGCTTGAGCTTTAAATGGGTTAACTTTCTGTCCATTTGACTTATGAAGGTCGTCTCTTACCTTTGTAAGGTACTTTACTCTCTCCTTAAGTCTCTGAACATACTCAGGATTCTTAAGCATTGGGTTAATTTTAGGGTCATAGAAGTATTTAGCTGATTCTTCGCCTGCTTCCATGTATGTTGCGTTAATATTGTTTACCTTTCCTGTTTTGGAAGGCACAAACAACATATCATCACTGCCACCTACTATTGAATTAACTTGTTTAGCTATTTCAGGGTTATTCTTAAATACTTTATCGTTGTAGTGTGTGAATACTATGTTTCTTGCATTCGCTTTATCTGCTGGTACTACAGCAAAGACACTATCAACACCAAATTCTTTAGCTAATTTCTCATCCAACTCTGTTAACTGCTTCATTTTAGACTGGCTCATCTCAGAGACATTTTCTAGCCTAACAATATCACCATTCTTTCTATTAAGTGTTCTTGCTCTGTTTGTATTGTAATACTGAGCACCAATAGCATCTTGGTTAAGGATGTGAGTGTCTATTGCACTCTCCACTTCCATTAATTGCTTAGTGTGCTTGCCTTGTGTTCCTGTAAAATTCTTTACACCTAAGACATTGTTCTCTATTTGTCCATCAGCATTTCTCCAGCTACCTACTTGGTTTGGCTGTTTGAAGAAAGAGCCATCCATTGTGCTTGGCGCATTCTTGTATGCTTCCATGAGTTCGTTTTGCTGTGCTTCATCTAATGCACCGTAGAATCTTCTGCCTACACTTGCCTTTATACCAGCCTGAGTCTCCACTGGCATTGTGCCTGTGTACTCATCTTCTAATACATTCTTGTAGTTAGTTCCTGCTCTTGGCGCACCGCCCTTAGCTCTTTGTCCTTCCCATACAGATGCTTGTAGCTGTTCTCTTGTCCAGTCAGTTCTACCACCCAATCTGTGCTTGTTGGCTCGCTCAACAGCTCTATCTGATATTATGTCAGCAAATTTATGCTCTGTGGCTGTGAGTGAATCTTTCTTTGCACCCATTGCTCTGATATCCCAGATATCATGAACAGTCCTGCTTACATCATCTTGTGGTAGGTTAGTGCCATCGTTACGAACACCCTGATACTTCTTGGTTGAGTTCCTTGTGTTTCTAACCATTGTATCTGTAAATGGACCAATCTTATTGCCTTGTGCTACTGGTACTTTATTACCATTAGCATCTATGGTAAAGAACTTGTCTTCATTAATAAGCTTGGTTTTTGCTATTTGGTCTTTGAACTTACCAGCGCCAATATTATCACCCAGCTGTCTTGCATTCTCACTCTCAACAGCCATCCTTGTGTTATTAGATAATGGATTCTGTGCTGAGGATATGCCTATGTTGTGCGACACTCTTTCAGAAGCGTTAGGAGAATATCTAGCGTTAATCTCATCGCCAGACTCTTTATACCAGTATGCATCTGATTCATAGCCCTTGGCTGTGTCCATGTAGTCACTGACTTGCTTGTTTATCGCATTGTCTAACTCTGGTCCTTGGGGTAACCCTTTTGTTGGACCTATGCCACCAACTAACTTACCATTAACATACTTGAAGCCATCTAAAAGCCCCGTTATTCCTCTAACCATTAGATGCTTTAGCCATCTTATCAACGGCTTGTATCATGTTCTTCATGTCATCGTTGTTAGATGTAATCACATTCTTCTGCTCTTTTATAGCTAGGTCTGCTTCTCTTAGTCTAATGTCTGCTTCTAGTTTAGCTCTCTCTGTTTCTATATCAAGCATCTGTCTGTCTGCATCTAGCTGTTGTTGCTGTGCTTCTAATGCTAGCTTCTGAGACTCTAATTCATTCTTGAGTTTAATCTCTTCTTGCTTAAGCATCTGTGCCTGTGCATCTGTTTGTGCTTTCATCTTAGCCTTCTCCATCTCTGCATTTGCAATGGCTTGAGCCGCTTTTACTTCAGGGGCTGTCTTATCTGCTTGAGCGTCTTGTTGTTGTATTTGTTGCAATTCTTCGTCTGTTATCTCATTCATGAACTGTGCATCATCTGCAAAGCCTGAAGCGTTAATAAACTTAGCAAGTGTTTCTCTGTATTGCTTTAGAGTAACTAAAGGGTTATTCACACCGTACTGCTGTAGTATCTGTTCTTGCTTGGCAAGTATCATCTGTATCATAGCGACCTTCTCATCACCTGTGCCATTGCCTAAGCCTACGTTTACTTTAACGTTATAGTTGTTTGCCCATTCTCTTGGGTCAATTACCATTGGCTTGCCTGCTATCTTCATCTCTCTTGGCTCATTCTGGTACTTACACACAAGGTGAAGTAAGCCTTGCATTAACTCTTTGATGCCTGTGTCTGCAAAGACTCTTGCTATTAACTCTAGCTTGCCTTGTGATTGTGCTGTCATGGTAGCCACGGCTGTTGCACTTACGTTCTGTAAGACGTTAGCATCTATGCCTTGTGCTAGGTCATTCACACCTGTTCTCTTAGCCTGCATCTGGTCTAAGTATTCCAACATAGGGAATGATTGTGATGCACTGCTTTGTACTTGTATAGGCACAATCGCATTCGGGTTCTTCATACGTATGATACCGCCTGCTGTACTATTAAGAAGGTCATCTAAGTTAACCTGTCCTTCCACTGCACCGACTCTACTGTTATTCGTTAGGTAAAGATTATCCAGCATCTGTCTCATGATAGTAGACTTGATGAACTGTAAGTCCATGGTATGGTCTGCCATACTTTGACCATAGAACTGATGCGGTAATGGGAATGGGCATAAGCTATAGAAGGGAATGTAGTCTATCTCTTCTTGGGATAGGATAGTCTTACTTGCATAGCATACTCGATGCTTAACTGCCTGTCCTTTCTCATTGCCTATGTCTACATAGCATTCATAGTAAGCGATTAGCTGTTGTGTCTTATCTGTTGTGTCTGAGTTGTTATTCCAGTTGAACTCTGCATCGCCTGTGTATCCTATCTCATCATCGGTACTTAGCTCATCAACAATAGCCTTATCGTATCCCATGTCTACCAGCTGTGCTCTAGTTAGCATCTGTCTTTGTGCTACGAAGGTGCTGTCTTTGATAGTGGTTGTGTGCTTATCTATCATGAACTCATTAGGGTTTACATTCTCTATCTTAACCTTGGATGCATCCTTAGTTACCATGACCTTAACGTTATATGTAGAAGGTGCATTCTGAACTAATGGCTCACCTGTCATTGGGTCAACACCTACTTGGACTTCCTCACCTAGTATCTCTTCTTGCTCGACTATCTCTATGTCATCTGTTAACAGCATTGCTAACTCATCAGAAGATAAGCCTTCGTATGTTTCAGGTGTTGCATCTGTCTCATCATCCCAATAGGCTTTAACGATACCAGTCTTTAATAGTAAGGCATCGAACATCCATGTCCTTAGTATCTGCGCTCCATCGTTATCACTATGAAAGACGTGGTTGATGTAGTCAGTCACTGTTGTTGCTAGCTCACTGCCTTGCTCTTTGTTAGCTGTGAACTCTACGATGTCTGAGCCTTGGAGGAATGGCTTAACCAATTGACCTAGGCTTGACTGTATGACTTCCTGCACTGTGCTGTCTACGACTGATGACTTACCCTTGACCTCATTACCGAATGGCATCTTCTTATAGTAGTTGTCAGCCTTGGTCCTATCAGCCTGAACGTATGACTCGACATAGTTGAGAGCGCTGTCTATGTTCTCATCCAGTATTGTCTTAAGCTTCTCTTGGTCCGTTATATTGTTATCGTATGCCATCGTTATCCATGTAAGTATTTAGTTATCCCTAGCATATATATAACTAGGGCTGTTGTATTCATTAAGGTAAGGCTTATATCTTTGAAGACATAGTAGCTTAGGTATATCCATCCGATGGTACTGGGGATGGCGACTATGATGTTCAGTGGGTATATGTTTGAAGCTGTCAGTATCATACTAATGATGATGAGTGACGAGCTAATGTATTTGATACAGTTTGTTAGCATGCCTACCTCTCCTATGTATTTGTTATTTAAAGCTCACCACGGCTCTTATATGAGCTTACAGAGCTATTCCTGCTCTGAGTCTATACCAGTGATGACTCTTATTGTTGATTCACCTTCTTGGTGTACCTCAGCGACGGGCTTACCGTCCATTCTTTCAGCGATGATATCAATTGCTTTTTTATCACCATTTAGCGCATCTTCGTACAGCTTGGCTACAATCTTCTTGAGCTTTTCTGGATTCTGTTTGTCTTCCATTACTATTCTTTTAGCAAATGCTCTATTTGTTCTTGAATTGTTGCTCATAGTTTGTACCTTTATCTTTTATATCTTATTGATTCTATTATATTATTTGTCATAAAACTGTCACATTAGTGTCACAATTGTCATATAACATCAAGCTTGTCTTGGTGTTACATTCTTAAATATAAGTGGGGCTTTTAGACTGCTCAGGAGAAGGAAGCAGAGCCCCGAATATATATTCTATTACTTGTTCATTACATACATAGTTACTTCAAAACCAAAGCGCATTTCTGTAGC
>OJFS01000686.1_pt1 | contig 11737 bp, 4 predicted proteins | sample 1594231 | NCBI WGS metagenome assembly OJFS01 (sample SAMN05416847, study PRJEB24817) | seawater metagenome | isolation source: Sea water | place: Canada:Atlantic | collected 2013-07
ACAGGTCATGATGGCCGGCTCGTTCCTCTGGAGCCCTCCGGGGCCGAAGGCTAAGGCGACGGAGAGAGGCAACCTCGTCCAGGTCGCCTCCACCTTCGACCCGTCGGTGGTCGAGCTCGACGACGGCGGATGGCCCATCCCAGTGGCCGAGCTTTTGGGCGTGCGCGGGAAACCGCGTACTTTCGAGCTCCTGGACGGCAGCTCGCGCGGCGGGTGCAGCTATCATGATGGCTCGACTCGCTCGCCATGGGTGTACAACAGCTCAGACCTCGCCAACTACTGGCTCGTCAACGACTTCGTCACTCGGGAGGAACCCTCAGGCGACGGGGTCGTCGGCCGCTTCTCCTTCGATTGGAAGGCGGCCGTGCAGCAGCTGGAGAGGTGGCGGGCGCAGAGCGCCGCCACGGACGGTGCCATCCCGCCAGCAGACGGCGAAGCCGCGCTAGCCGAGGCGCTTGGGGGCTTGCGGGTCGACAAGGGCGGCGACTCTCCAGACGACGCCCTGAGGCTGGCTCGAGCCTCCGCGGACGAGGCGGCTGCGGCGCGGAGGCGCGTCGTGCCGGGCGCCGCTCCAGCTGCCATATCGAAGGACCGAGAGCCGTCGGTCTCAGGCGCCGTCCAGCGCTGCCAGAGCCGCAGCATGACTTGCGCGGGCTGTGGCGGTGTGTTTGGGCTGGGCGCCAAGATCGAGCCTCGTGGCGCCGGCTTCGTACACGCCGGCCGTGACGAGTGCGGCCGAGCGGCCGACGAGAAGGCTCCGACTATCATCGAGAAGGTGAGCCGGAGGGAGGCGTCCCTCGAGAGGGACGCAGCTCGGACGATGCTCGCCGAGCTGTGCACCGAGGCTTCCTCCACGTCGAAGGACCACGCGGAGTACACCCGGCTCGAGGAGGCGTGGGCTGCGAGCATGGGCGGCGGTGTCGTGCTCCCCCGCTACAGTGTCGAGTCGATGCTGGAGTTCATCACTTGGCTCGCGAAGGACTCCGGCCGCGCGCGCTCGTTCGAGACGATCCTGAGGGCGGCGGGCGGAGTCATCGCCAAGACCACCGCCAACGGCCTGATGTCCGACCGACGAGTGAAGGCGCTCCGCGCGAGGATGGTCGACCTGATCGGCGCTACCAACACAGTCATCGACTGCTCTTTAGTTGGAACGAGCAGGAGCGAGCGAGGTCGATGCAGCAGCACTACGCCGGCCTCGATCTCGCCTCGCGCATCGAGAGGCTCGCGCGGGTGACTATGATGGTGTAGTGGCTGGGGGGCTGGGGCAGTGCTCGAGATCATGTTCTACGATGGATGGCGATGGGGGTTGGTCCTGCAACGGCGTCTCGTGCGGAGCAGTGGTGTGCTGTCGCGCGAGGGTTGCAGGCGGGGGTCGAGGGACCTTTCCCCCCTTTGCAATTAACAATGCTTTGGAATCTATGTGTGGACATGACCTCGAGTGGAGCCCCAGTCCTCGACAGGCTCATGACGATCGGCCGTCGATCCCGAAGGGTCGTCGGTTGAGCTAGGGAGCCTGGCGATGGACGCCACCGCGACCCCTCGTGGCATCTCTCTCGCCGTCGGCGAGCTAGGGGCTCGCGGACGGCCGATTAATAAACAGTGTACAGCCGTGAGAATTAGTTCAACTGTGAACGGGGACATGTGCGGGACGTGTCAGGCCGATCTGCTCTCTTTGTCGGCCCTTGCGAGAGCAGGCCGATCTGCTCCGAGAGACGCCCGCAACCCACGGCTCTTGTTTCGGTTCGCGTGCTGTGTGCACGCTTCGGAGCTCCTGGCGAGCTCCGGAGCTCCTGGCGAGCTCCTGGTGGCATTGGGGCTTGGTCGCATCGTCAAGCGGGCTGGTGGACTCGTTGACGACTTGCTGTGATGGCTGCCGTGGACGCCGTGCACTTCAGAGTTGATGTGGCACAGGTCCGGGGCAGCAGCGAGAATTTCCAACGCTCGTGTCAAAGAGGCAGCAGCCGACGCTCGGCGAAGCTCACGGCCAGCAGCAGCGCAATGGTGGACTCGCAGAAGTGCTGCCGACAGGTTGACAAGGTCGTCATTGTTGAGGACGCTGCCAACATGAGGCTTGGTCGTCGAGTGCACCGTGGGCGGTTGGCAAGCAGGCGGCATGGGAGAAATAGGAGGAAGACTCACAGATATGAGGCTGCACTGAGGAAGCTGGAGGAGAGCCGCTCGACGGCACCCGCCGCTCTGACGTGCACGCATGCAGCCGTGAAAATTCGGGCAGCTTGGCGGCGGCAGAATCGGGTGAGAGGATGCCAGACGAGCATTGAGGCCACGCCGCCTCCCAGCGGCGAGGTGGGCATCTCAATCACGAGTGTCGAGCGGGCGGGCGAAGAGGAGATCGGCGACGGCGGGAGCGCGCGGGCCGGGATCGGCCTTGCCGCCGACGAGAGAGCCGTGGCAGCTGCTGGGCTCATTTGGTCGCGGTGGAAGCGCGTGGTGACGCTCCGGACGGAGCGTGTTGATGCGCTCCGGACGGGGCGTGGGGGAGCCGGACGGCTCCCGGATCGGGCAGCCGGACGGCTGCCAGGCGACTGCACAAGTGCCGGAGGCGGCGCGTGTGCCGGAGGCGGAGCGAGCTTCGCCGACGTCGACCGACCAGAGCTGGACAGCGTGGTGCGCGCTCGCGCCGCCGGGCTCCTGCAACGACGGTGGAGGGGCAGAGGGCCGCCCGAGATTGGGCGGGCGCCCGGGATCGGGCGCGGTGCCGGGCGCCTCCGCGCGGAGCCGCTACCGACATGGGTGACTCGCCTCGTCGTCTCCGCCCAACGTCGATGGCGGCGAGGCCGCCTCACGAGCATCGAGGTAGGCTGGGATCGACGGCGAGCCCACGCGCTCGGCGCTCTCGAGGCGCACGTGCGCTTCATGCAGCACGTCGTACGCTCCTCCATCCGCCTCGGCCGATGGCGGCGCGGCGGCATGAGAGGAGTCCTCCTCGCGCTTCGTTGGTTGCGCCGTGAACGTCCGCCGTCGTGTGGTGGAGGGCGCAACCTTGCCTCGGACGAGGATTTTGCGGCTCAGCGTGCTCTCGCCGAGGAGTGGATGGGCTGGTACGACAATTACGTCGCCATCCTCAGGCGGCTTCAGTCGGGCGAGACCCCGGGCATTCTCGAGCTCTTCTGCGGCAGTGGCGGCGGCAGCGAAGGCACGAGGAGGTCTGGTGGACGCAGCCACGGTGTCGACCTCTACGACATGCCCGAGTACATCGACAGATTCGGGCCGGAGGCCTTCACGCGGGGCGACGCGATCGACCACGCTCTCATCGGCTCCTTGCGGCGCCAACACCGGGCTCTAGCTGCGTTCGCTTCCCCTCCGTGCAAGGAGTATAGCACGGCGAGGGACGCACGAACGCCGGCGAAGCAGCCCGGGCTCATCGACCACACTCGGGACATGCTGCGCGGGCAGTTCAAGTACTGGTCCATCGAGAACGTGGCCGGGGCTCGCAAGGCCATGAAGGACGCGGTCGAGCTGCGAGGCTCCCTCTTCGGCCTCAAGGTGGCGAGGCCGCGGCTCTTCGAGTCGAGCTTCGAGCTGGTCGTCGACAGAGCCGTCGCCGAGCCCGCCGCGCGGCTCGCCAAGCGGTGCTGCCTCGGGCAGCGGCGCAGGTGGCGCAGAAGGGACTCGTTCGGCCGGCCCGTGGGGCCGTGCTGCGGGGGCAACATATTCTCGCCCCTAGGGGAGCATCCGATGCGGTGCTCGGTCGAGCAGTGCGCAGACGCGATGGGGATCGACGTGGGGCACATGTCGTACCCGCGGCTCGCGCAGTCCATCCCTCCCGACTACAACCGGCTCCGCTACGCGCAGTGCTGCGCTGCGATAGCCAAGGATCGGTTCGGCGTGCCCTTCATCTCCTTCGACGAGATGCGACGGCGGCCCGCTTGGGCAAAACGCGAGATCGCCCGCTGGCTCCGTGGCGCCGGCGACGCCGAGCCTGCCGCTGCTCTCGAGTGGCAGGGTAGGGCGGCGGCGGCGGAGCGCGCAGAGGCGCCTCGGACGGCACCGGCTGGAGCCGGCTGCGACGGTGAGCGGACATTCACAGACGAGGAGCTCGTCTTCCGCGAGCTCTTCTACTCATATGTCGGCGGCTTCGACCAGCAGCGCGTTGACGGCGAGGTCAAGGCGGGCTGGCTCGACGAGCTGCTGCCGAATCGACGTCTCGATCGGCTCGAGGCGGGCGCTCTCACCGGGCACAACACGTACCTGGACGTGCCCGGCCCGGAGCTGGAGGCGGCGTGGCCGGCCATCGAGGCCGCGCTGGCCGCCCCCGCCACCTCGGTCGTGGTGAGAGTCGACCGCGACGTCGCCGAGCGATGGCGAGAGCGGGGCTTCTCTCCCCCCGACGTGCCGGCGAGTTACTGGCGGGGCGGCGCTCCCTCGCCGGGTCTCGCCTCTCGCCCGGCCCTGGTCGCGGGCGGTCGCCTGTGGGCGAGCCGGGAGAGCCGTCTCGACCACTCTGAGGCTCGCGAGTACATGGACTGGCGGGATCAGACGGGCTGGAAGCCAGACGCTCTGGAGAAGGCGGCTGCCACCTACCGTCCTCTCCCACACGCGCCCGAGGCGTGGGCTCACGCCGCTAGGGCCGGGTCGGGCGACCTCGGGGCTGCCGAGATGGCCAGGTATCCGGTGATGAGGGAGGAGGTCCGGTTAGCCATGACTGAGGGGGTCAGCGTCTCGACCGAGGCCGAGCTGGGCAGGTACGAGGTCGCGCAGTACCCCTTCTCCTCCCTCCAGGCCGAGTCGCAGTGCGGCAGGGAGGTGGACCGGGCTCTGTTGGCCGGCCATCTCGAGCCCGTCCCTCTCTCGGAGTACGACCAGGTGCGCTGCGTGCATCCCTGGACCATCGTGGACCAGGGCGGCGGCAAACATCGAGCGTGTCAGTCGTACGACGTCGGCCTCAACCGAGTGACGAGGACGGCTCCGTTTGCCCTCCCTTCGGCTTGGGATGTGGGCCGGCTGCTCGGCCCGGATTCGCACTTCGTCAAGCATGACTTGCGCGATGGGTTCTGGGGCGTGCGGATCAACCGCGCGTCTCGGAATCACTTTGTCCTGCGCCACCCGATCACGGGCATGCTTGTGCGCTGCACGAGCTTGCCGTTTGGCTGGGCGGACTCGCCGCGCATCTTCTGCGCCGTCACCGAGACCATCGCGGCGATGGTTCGGCGGCGCTGCGCGGGCCGCGGCGTGCACATTCTCGCGTACGTGGACGACTTTTTGATCGTGGGTGATTCCGAGGAGGCGGCGCGCTATGGCGGCGCCGTCTTCGAGGCGGTCTGCCAGGAGATGGGCCTCGAGTGGGCGCCGCACAAGGCGCGAGGACCGTGCCGGTGCATCGAGTTCCTCGGGCTCCTCATCTGCAACTTCCCAGGCCGCCGATGCATCGCCCTGACCGAGGCGAGGCAGCAGAGGCTGCAGGGAATGATCACGGACTGGCTGTCGAGGCGCCGACTCGACGGGCGGCCGGCCGAGGCGGAGCCGGTCGAGTTGGCTCGCCTTCTCGGCCATATGGTCTTCGCCTCGCAGGTCATCCCCGGCGGGCGGACGTATATGCAGGGTACGCTCTCGCAGTTCCAGGGCCTCGAGGTCGACTGGAGACGTGGGAAGGTGCGGGTGGCGACGCCAGCGCCTGAGCGGCGTCGCCGTCCCGGCCCCACCCCTCGCACTCCGTGGCGCCAGATCGAGCTGAGCGCGGACTTCTTCCGCGACCTCGAGTGGTGGTCAGCGATGCTGGCTCGGCGCAACTGCACCGATCTGGACCGGCGGCCTCGCGCCATCGCCGCCATCACAGGTACCGACGCGAGCGACTGGGGCACAGGCCAGCTCGCCTGGCTCGACGGCCAACGTGCCGAGGTGCAGCTGCAGTTCAGCCCGGTCGAGCAGGCGTGGTCCATCAACGCTCGAGAGCTGCTCGGTATCCTCCGAGTCGTGCAGTTCTACGGCGAGCAGCTTCAGGGCAGCGCGGTGCTGGTCGAGGGCGACAACACCGCCGCCATCGGCGCCGCGCAGAACCAGGCGTCGACGGCGGTGTCGATGCAGGAGACGCTGCGCCGGCTGCTCGAGACGGCGGAGAGGTGGGACATCGAGCTCCGCTTCGTCCACACGCCGGGCGTGCTCCTCCACCGGCCCGACCAAACCTCGAGAGGCGATCCCATCGAGGAGCCGCGGGTACGGCTAGCGGCGGCGGAGTTCGCCGCCATCGAGCGCCTGACGGGACGTTTCACCGAGTTCGTGGGCGCCGAGAGGCGACACGCCGCCGCCGCGGTCGGGGCGCAGCACAAGTGCCCGGGTGGAGGCAGCTCCCCATCCCCAGGCGGCGAGGATGGGTGCTTCGGTGGCGGGCTGGCCGCCACAGTCGCGGGCGGCAAGCCGCCTCCCCACCTCTGGGTTCACCCCACGCACAGCACGGTGGGCTCCGCCCTGCGGCGTGTGGGGGAGCGACTTTCAGAGGCGGGCGGTCAACGGATCAGTGGAGTCGTGGTGGTACCGGACGCACCAAACGCAGGCTGGTCTCGACTGCTTCGCCATTTTTCAATATTGGGACGCTATGCCGTCGATGATGGCCCTCAGACCCGGGGGGAGGGGGTAGTCGAGATGCAGCAGATGGGGAGATTCGTCAGCTGTCGAGTCCGGCGCCCGACGCTCATCCTGTCTTTTCCCCGGGCGTCAGGCGCGACGCCGGCGCTCCTCCCTTGCGGCCGGCCACAGGTCATGATGGCCGGCTCGTTCCTCTGGAGCCCTCCGGGGCCGAAGGCTAAGTCGACGGAGAGAGGCAACCTCGTCCAGGTCGCCTCCACCTTCGACCCGTCGGCGGTCGAGCCCGACCGCGGCGGATGGCCCATCGCAGTGGCCGAGCTCTTGGGCGTGCGCGGGAAACTGCGTACTTTCGAGCTCCTGGACGGCAACGCGCGCGGCGGGTGCAGCTACTATGACGGCTCGACTCGCTCGCCATGGGAGTACAACAGTTCGGACCTCGCCGACTACTGGCTCGTCAACGACTTCGTCACTCGGGAGGATCCCTCGGGCGCCGGGGTCGTCGGCCGTTTCTCCTTCGACTGGAAGGCGGCCGTAAGGCAGTTGGACAGGTGGCGGGAGCAGAGCGCCGCCACGGGCGGTGCCACCCCGCCGACCGACGGCGACGCCACGCTAGCCGAGGCGATTGGGGGCTTGCGGGTCGACGAGGGCGGCAACTCTCCAGACGACGCCTTGAAGCTGGCTCGTGCCTCAGCGGACGAGGCAGCAGCGGCGCGGAGGCGCGTCGTGCCGAACGCCGCTCCAGCTGCCAGCTCGAAGGACCGAGAGCCGTCGGTCTCGGGCGCCGTCCAGCACTGCCAGAGCCGCGGCATGACATGCGCGGGCTGTGGGGTTGTGTTTGGGCTGGGCGCCAAGATCGAGCCGCGTGGCGCCGGCTTCGTACACGCCGGCCGTGACGAATGCGGCCGAGCCGCCGACGAGAAGGCTCCGGCTATCATCGAGTCGGTGAGCCGGAGGGAGGCGTCCCTCGAGACGGTCCTGGGCGCCGGACGTGTCGAGACGGCGCTCAAGTGCCTCCAAGGGGGGTGCAGTACCACAGGCGACAAGTACATCTGTGGACGCTGCGGCTCCTACGGGCTCCACCGCGAGTGCGCGGGCTTGTCGAAATACCAGGTCGAGCCGGGACAGCTCGTCTGTGCCGTGTGCAGGGCCGAAGCCATGACGCCGGACGGCCACTCACCCACCGACCTCGTCCTCCGACGCGCCGCTCGGACGATGCTCGCCGAGCTGGGCACCAAGGCGTCCTCCACGTCGAAGAACCACGCGGAGTTCACCCGTCTCGAGGAGGTGTGGGCTACGAGTATGGGCGGCGGCGTCGTACTGCCCCGCTACCGTGTCGAGTCGATGCTCGAGTTCATCAACTGGCTCGCGATGGACTCCGGCCGCGCTCGCTCGTTCGAGACGATCCTGAGGGCGGCGGGCGGAGTCATCGCCAAGACCACCGCCAACGGCATAATGTCCGACCCCCGGGTGAAGGCGCTCCGCGCGAGGATGGTCAGCCTGATCGGCGAGCTCGCGCAGCCGTGCACGCACACCACGCGCAAGCTCGCTCGACTCGTTCTCGACGAGACGCTCAAGACGTGCTGCACCGGCGCCAAGGCGGAGGCAGTCTACTCGAGTCATCGCGTCATGTTCCTCCTTGAGGTGATGATGGGGTTGCGGCTCGGCGAGACGACGGGCCGCCAGCACGGCGTCGCCGCCTGCGACGTGTGGATCGTCAACCCGCTCTCAGAGCGATGTGCCGAGATGGGGACGACCGTTGCCGCCCACCTCGAGTCTACGAAGACGGCCCAGGGGAAGGGCCGGTGGGCTCACTGTGTGGGCACGTCACTCACCTCTGAGTTCAGCCTCGAGTCTGCCGTGCGGGATCTGTGGCGTGTGCAGGGGCACTCGACCGAGACGGTCACGGTGGACGGCTTCAAGGTGGAGCGGCCGGACTACTCTGTCGTGCAGCTGCGTGTCGGGGCGAGCCTGCCAGACGGCGCTTTCGACACCTTCGTCGGGGCCCTCGGCCGGCTGCCGAGTGACCACCCGCTCTGGCCAGCGGCCAAATACCTTGGCCGCACCGCGACTCAGAAGAGGAAGGCGGCGACCATCGAGGAGGGCGATCGGTACGTCAACCTCGTTGGGGGAGCCAAGGGTTCTGCCAGACTCCGCGCCGCCAGCGAGTGGTTGGCGGGACTGGGGCTCACCCAGTACGCCGCCGTCGTCAAAGGCCCGCTCATCCGGGCGACAGACGGCGGGCGCCTCACCGATACTCCGCTAGAGACTGGCTCGTCATATAGCCATTCTACGAAAGCGCTCAAGCTCGCGTACGAGCTCCTCCGCGAGCGCGACGAGGAGGACCTCGAGCTTGCGATTGAGGAGGACGAGGCGGGCAACCCAATTGTCAAGTTTGCCCACCATTCGAACCGACGGTTCTCGGACAAGGTGGCGCGGGACACGAGCGATGTCACGGGCGCTACCATCACAGACATCGACTGCATCTTCGGCTGGAACGAGCAGGAGCGAGAGAGGTCGATGCAGCAGCACTACGCCGGCCTCGATCTCGCCTCGCGCATCGAGCGGCTCGCGCGAGTGACTATGATGGTGTAGTGGCTGAGGGGCTGGGGCAGGGCTCGAGATCATGTTCTACGATGGATGGCGATGGGGGTTGGTCCTGCAACGGTGTCTCGTGCGGAGCAGTGGTGTGCTGTCGCGCGAGGGTTGCAGGCGTGAGGGTCGAGGGTACCTTTTCCCCCCTTTGCTATTAACAATGCTTTGGAATCTATGAACATGACCTCGAGTGGAGCCCCAGTCCTCGACAGGCTCATGACGATCGGCCGTCGATCCCGAAGGGTCGTCGGTTGAGCTAGGGAGCCTGGCGATGGACGCCACCGCGACCCCTCGTGGCATCTCTCTCGCCGTCGGCGAGCTGGGGGCTCGCGGACGGCCGACTTTCTATATGACCAGTAGGACAGCCGTGAGTGTGAATCGGATAAGGAGTTTGCGTCCGTCCACCGTCTTCGTGGACGTCTGTCCTCGTGACACCCACACCCCACACGGCCTGTTTTGCTTCTGTCGTACCGGTATCAGCCTCTCTTTAGAGCATCCGGGACGATCCTGCCATATCCACACCGCACGTGCCGGCTGCGCTCAGGGCTGCAGCAGCGCCGCTCAGGGCCACGCCGTCGCCAGGAGAGGCGGGCGGCCCGACGGGCAGCGCTTCCGGCATGGTTCTGGCAGAGGTTTCGCCGTCCGGGGACGGCGGGGTGGCCGCGGGGGCTGAGACGGAGGTCGCGCGCATCTTCGAGATCCTCGGGTCAAAGCGGGGCGGGAAGTCCCTTGTCACACCATTTGGAGACGAACAGCTGGCTGTTGTCGCCGAGGCTATGGTTGGTGACGCGACGAGCGCCGCGGCTTTGCAGGAGAACATGCTCGGCGACGCGAGCAGCGTCGACGTCGTCTCGCCGTACTTTGCGAGAGCCATTGGCAGGGACACGCTGCCGCCCATTCTGCAGTATATCCTCCGGGCGTGGTGGCTTGGGGCCGCCCAGGCTGGAGGCACCCCGCAGGTGGCCCGATCGGCGAGCGCCCCGCCGGGGCGCGTCGCGTCGGCGCCGGCGGCAGCGGAGGAGTCCGCCCTGACCGAGGTACAGGTCGCCGAGCTGGCCAAGCAGAATCTCAGCTCGGCAGGCGCGCTCGCACTTAGCGTCTCCCTCCTCACCGGGTACGTAGTCACAGACAAGGACCTGGCGAGCGGGGGAGCGGTCTTCGAGGGCGCAGTCTTCGGCCGGAACCTGTGGACACTCAAGTGCGTGCGACAGGCCAAAGACGACCCGGGCAGCCTCCACTATGCCCTCAAATCTGGCGAGCGGAGCCAGGTCGTCCAGCATCTCCGCAATCTGGGCAAAGACTACCGGGAGAGGGATATGCTGGCCGAGGCCTCACTCATCCTCGAGTTCTCGTCTGGACTGGGCGACATCACGGAGGACAAGCAGTTCTTCACCTACATCGAGCGGTATTTCCGCAAGTACCCGGGGCGCGGCCTGCCGGAGCTGCCGCTCGACCGCATCCTTCGCGACGACGTCTACCGCGAGCATGAGAGGTCAGTCGAGTCGTTCAAGAAGGAGCTGGCCGAGCTCGCCAAGCGCGTCACCAAGGCGGAGGCGACTGCGGCGGAGGCCCAGCGGGCGGCCGAGGAGGCGAAGCGGTCGGGCAAGTCCGGCGCCAAGAACAAGACCTGCTTCCACTGCGGCGAGGAGGGGCACCTCAAACCTGATTGCCCCGCCCTTCTCGCTGGGGAGCCGAAGGTCAAGAAGGGCAACTGACGCCCGCGGGGCACAGCCCCGCCGACCTGCCTCGCTCGCTCCGCGTGACACTCACGCGCCGCGGGCGGGGCTCGGGACGGTGAGGCGCCCCACCGCGCCGTGGCGGCCCGGGCTCATGAAGAGAGAGCCGACGCCCTTAACAGGGTGGCTCCTTCTCTGATCCCCGCCCGGGTAGCCCGGCGTTTTTCTGTGTTCCCACCTCACAGAGGTGGTGGCGCCTCTCCTCCCCGACACCAGGGCGAGGCAGGCGTCTCCTCCCCTGGTGGTGGTCGTGTGTTTGGTGCGTCGTATGTGGTAGTCGTTCGTCCCAGTGACAGAGTTTTGGAGTCAGCGCTGAGTTCGGTTGTCTCAACTCGTACTGTGGACGATGGTCCGGCCCCGGCGGGAGCCGAGGGCGAGGAGGAGAATCGGCGGGCGAATATCGACTGGGCGGGCTGCCCAGCCATCGCCGACTCGGCCCCGCCGAAACGGCCAGCCCTCTCTCAGCTCGTTTTGGGATGCAGTCAGCTCCGCGCACCTCGAGGCGTCGCGAGCCGGCAACCGGCCACGCCGTCTCCCAGCGGTGTGGTAGGCATCTCAGCCACGAGTGTCGAGCGGGCAGACGAGGAGGCAATCGGCGACGGCGGGAGCCGCCGCCTTCAAGAGCAGAGCGCGTGGGCCGGGATCGGCCTCGCCGCCGACGAGAGAGCCGTGGCAGCTGCTGGGCTCATTCGGTCGCGGTGGAAGCGCGCGGTGACGCTCCGGACGGAGCGTGTTGATGCGCTCCGGACGGAGCGTGGGGGAGCCGGACGGCTCCTGGATCGGGCGGCCGGACGGCTGCCAGGTGACTGCGCGCGGGCCGGGATCGGCCTCGCCGCCGACGAGAGAGCCGTGGCAGCTGCTGGGCTCAT
>OJFS01000687.1_pt1 | contig 11720 bp, 9 predicted proteins | sample 1594231 | NCBI WGS metagenome assembly OJFS01 (sample SAMN05416847, study PRJEB24817) | seawater metagenome | isolation source: Sea water | place: Canada:Atlantic | collected 2013-07
ATGCCCGGTGGTGTGAGAGGACGGGGGAGGTAACTCCCCCTCCTACTCGATTCAGGACACGCTTTTCCCGTATCGGCCACGAAAGCTTGCATTGCCACCATCCCCTGGGGTTATCATTAGCCGTCGCCTTTGCATTAGTTAGGCAACTACTAACACGGTGAAATGATGCCCCGTCGCTCCGTACACACATTCAGTCTGTCTGGCAACCTCGTTGCGTTGCTGGCACTGATATTTGTTGTCTGGACATCGGTTACCGTTGCGCTCCCCACCCTGGATGACCCTGTTGCCACCACTGTCGCGCTGAGCGATTGGCAAGGCAGTTCCGAATCCTCAGAAGGGGCCTCGTCACCCGGCGATGTGTCGTCGCTGTCGCCCACATTCGTTTATCCACCGTCGGCGTTGACGTCCCGCGCCCTTCATCAGTTGGCCTTTGACGGCCCCCCCAGAAGAATTCTCAGTTACCCAGGCCAGTCACAGGCACCTCCCTACCAGCTATAGACATTCGAACTGATTCAGGCGCTGCTGCCCCTGCGTGGGTGCCCCGCGCCTGGAGAAATGGTCTTTAGCCAGGAGAATTGCCATGGGCAATCAATCAAGCGTTCAAGCGTCCCTGTCTGCCGGAGCCAGATACCGGCTTGTTTCACCGGAAGACGAGGACACCCTCACCAATGACGCCGCCGCGTCGGAGCTGTTGAAGGACTTCACCAGGCAAGCCCCGGTGATCGTCCGGTCATCGCGAGAGATCCAGGAGGTCAAGAAGACACTGGATGTTTCCGGAGAAACCTTTTGTGTGGTTATCAATCGAAATGATGAGGTGGTCGGAATATTGACCCTGAAGGATCTGATCGGTTCCTGGCCCATGAGTCTCGCCAACCAGCGTGGAAGTAGCATCGCCGATATTGTTGCGCGGGACATCATGCGGTCGGTATGGCGCTTGCCAACGATAGAGCTCGGTAAGCTTCAGGACCTGAAAATTGATGAATTAATCACCATTTTCAAGGGGCTTCATTCGGACTATCTTTTGGTAATGGACACTGTCGCCGTTGGGGCAGAGGAGCAGGTCATTTGCGGGCTGCTGTCCGCTGACGAGCTTAGCCGGCGCCTTGGTATTCGAGTGACCCCTGATCCCGGCCCGGGATCTTTTTCCGACATCGTTCATGCGGTGCGGAAAAACCCCGGGTAGAAGAACGCAACGCTGCAGCCTGCCGTTGCGGGTTGCAGCTTTCTTCCGTTAATGACTATTACTTGAAGGAAGCTTCCATGGCCATTAAAAAAGTGCTCATCGCCAATCGCGGCGAAATTGCCGTTCGCATTGCGCGGGCCTGCAAGGAGTTGGGCATTCGGTCTGTCGCTGTTTATTCAGAGGCGGACCAGTACTCCTTGCATGTCAAGAAAGCGGATGAGTCCTATCAGATCAGTAAGGACCCGCTCAGCGGTTACCTGAATCCCCATCATCTCGTGAACCTGGCGGTCGAAACTGGCTGTGATGCTCTGCATCCGGGTTACGGCTTTCTTTCCGAGAATGCCGAGTTAGCAGCCATCTGCCAGCAGCGGGGGGTAACGTTTGTCGGCCCGTCATCCGAGGCGATCAGTGCCATGGGCGACAAGACCCAGGCCCGCAAGACCGCCATTGCCGCAGGTGTCCCCGTTACACCGGGTTCGGAAGGCAACCTGGATGACGTCGAAGATGCCGTACGCCAGGCGGAGGACGTTGGCTACCCGGTTATGCTCAAAGCCACGTCCGGTGGTGGTGGCCGGGGCATTCGTCGTTGCGATAATGAGAAAGAATTGCGGCAGAACTACGAGCGAGTGATTTCCGAGGCCACCAAGGCCTTTGGCAGTGCCGAGGTTTTCCTGGAGAAGTGCATCATTGAGCCTCGTCATATTGAAGTGCAGGTATTAGCGGATCATCACGGCAATGTGGTGCACCTGTATGAGCGAGACTGCTCCATCCAGCGCCGTAACCAGAAGCTGATCGAAGTGGCACCATCGCCACAGTTAAGTGAGGAGCAGCGAGAAACTATTGGTAACCTGGCCATCCAGGTTACCCGCCAATGCGGTTACGTGAATGCTGGCACGGTAGAGTTCCTGCTCGACCACGACGACAGCTTCTATTTTATGGAGATGAACACGCGGGTGCAGGTGGAGCACACGATCACCGAGGAAATCACCGGCATCGACATCATCAAATCGCAGATCCGAATCGCGGCGGGCGAGCCGCTGGAGTTTTCCCAGGCCGACATCAGTTATCGCGGTTTCGCCGCTCAATTTCGCATTAACGCGGAAGACCCGAAAAACGGGTTTCTGCCCAGCTTTGGTCGCATCAGTCGCTATTATTCCGCCGGCGGCCCGGGTGTGCGCACAGATGCCGCCATGTACACCGGCTACGAGATTCCCCCTTACTACGATTCCATGTGCGCCAAGCTGATTGTCTGGGCGCGGGAATGGCCGGAACTGGTGGCCCGTTCCCGCAGAGCGCTCAGCGACATGGCTATCTACGGGGTACACACCACGATTCCTTACTACCAGCAGATCCTGAACCACCCGGATTTCCAGGCCGGCACGTTTAATACCGGTTTCGTGGAGCGCAATCCGCAGTTGTTGGAGTACAGCGACAAGTCCCGACCGGAATCCATTGCCACGGCCGTTGCTGCCGCCATCGCAGCCCAGGCTGGCCTGTAACACGAATATTGGAGAGCACCATGAGTAAGAGAAAAATTCACATCACCGACGTCATCCTGCGGGATGCCCATCAGTCCCTGATCGCCACGCGTATGCGCACCGAGGACATGCTGCCGGCCTGTGAATGGCTGGATCAGGCCGGCTACTGGTCACTGGAATGCTGGGGCGGCGCCACGTTTGATGCCTGTGTGCGATTCCTTAAGGAAGACCCATGGGAGCGCCTGCGTACCCTGCGTAAGGCTCTGCCCAACACCCGTCTGCAAATGCTGTTGCGCGGTCAGAATCTGCTCGGGTACCGCCACTACGGCGACGATGTGGTGGAGGCGTTTGTTGAAAAGGCCGCGGAAAACGGCATCGATGTGTTCCGTATTTTTGATGCGCTGAATGACGTGCGCAATCTGGAGACCAGCATTAAAGCCGTGAAGAAGGCCGGCAAGCATGCCCAGGGTACGCTGTGCTACACGGTCAGCCCGGTGCACGACGTGAAAACCTTCCTGGCTCAGGCCGAGACCATGGCAGACATGGGTGCTGACAGTATCGCTATCAAGGATATGGCGGGCCTGCTGACGCCAGCGGTGACCGCCGAGCTGGTCAGCGGCCTGAAGAAGAACCTCAAACTGCCGGTATTCCTGCACTCCCATGCCACGTCGGGCATGGCGCCCATGTGCCAGTGGGCGGCATTGGAGGCCGGTGTGGATCATATCGATACCGCGCTGTCGGCGTTTGCGGGCGGGACCAGCCATCCGCCGACCGAATCGTTGGTGGCTGCGTTGCATGATGCTGGCTGTGAAACCGGCCTCAACCTCGAGTTGCTGGACAAGGCCACCCGCCATTTCCGCGAAGTTCGCAAGAAATACCATCAGTTCGAGAGTGACTACAATGGGGTGGATACTTCCGTACTCCTGTCCCAGGTGCCCGGTGGCATGATGTCCAACCTGGCGAATCAGCTAAAAGAGCAGGGCGCCCTCGACCGGATTCAGGATGTGTTCGAGGAAATCCCCCGGGTGCGTAAAGACCTGGGATACCCTCCGCTGGTGACGCCCACTTCACAGATCGTTGGCACCCAGGCAGTGATCAATGTGCTGGGTGGCAAGCGTTACGACACCATCACCAATGAGGTGAAGAAATACATGCAGGGCTGGTATGGCAAGGCGCCTGCAGAGGTGGACGCACAGCTGCAACGCCGCGCTGTGGGCAAGGAAGAGTTGATTGAAGAGCGCCCGGCCAACCTGATTCCAAAGGAGTTTTCCGAACTGCGCAAGGAGCTGGGTGATCTCGCCGAGAGCGAGGAAGACGTACTGACCTACGCCATGTTCCCGGACCAGGCCCGCACGTACCTGGAGCAACGCCGCGACGGCACCTTGCAGCCGGAAGCCCTGGAGCCCATCGCCAACGGTAAGACCGGCGGCAGTGTGTCCACTGAATTCCGGATCACGGTGCACGGTGAAAGTTACGATATTCATGTGACCGGTGCCAATCCGGTGAGCGAGACCGAGCGCCGGTTCTACATGACAGTGGACGGCGTGCCCGAGGAAATTCAGTTGGAATCCCAGGGCGAAGCTTCTGAAAATACCCGCAAGGGTGGTCGTGCCAGAGCCACCGGAGAAGGCCAGGTGACCACCACCATGCCGGGCAACATCGTTGATGTGCTGGTGAGCGAGGGTGACGAGGTATCCGCCGGTGACGCGGTGCTGATCATCGAAGCCATGAAAATGGAAACCGAGGTTAAAGCCACCAAGTCTGGTATCGTCAAGGCGGTGAATATCTCGAAAGGCGACCGGGTAGCGCCTGGTGAGAGCCTGATCGAAATCGAATAACCAAACCCCCCGGGACGATCGTCCCGGGCACTCCATCGCAGTTGGGAGCACCCCCTCGAATGAAGTCGATCTTGCTGTCGTTAGCGGCCGTGTTGTCGCTGGCGCCCGGACCGGTGTGGGCAAATGCCGACCGGGCCGTGGATCTTATTTCCCACCCTGTGGGCTACATTGCCATCGCGATTTTCGTAGTCGCGTATCTATTGGTCATTCTGGAAGAACGGATTCACCTGGCCAAATCCAAGCCGATGCTGATCGCGGCAGGGTTGATCTGGATACTCGTGGCCCTGGCATACCGCGCCGCGGGCGCCAATGGCGAAGTGGAAGAAGCCATACGGCATAATTTCCTGGAATACGCGGAACTGTTCTTCTTCCTCCTGGTGGCGATGACGTACATCAATGCCATGCTGGAGCGCGGTGTCTTCGACCAGTTGCGGATATGGCTGCTTGGCAAGGGCTTTGGTTACCGGCGTCTGTTCTGGATCACCGGTATCCTGGCGTTCTGTCTGTCACCGGTCGCGGACAACCTGACCACGGCTCTGATCATGTGTGCCGTGGTGATGGCCGTGGGCCGGGACAGCGCCAAATTTGTGTCCCTGTCCTGTATCAATATTGTGGTGGGCGCCAACGCGGGCGGGGCGTTTAGCCCGTTCGGCGACATCACTACACTGATGGTCTGGCAGAAAGGCATACTCCCGTTCCAGGACTTCTTCCAGCTGTTGCTGCCTTCCATCGTCAACTTCCTGGTGCCGGCGGCGTTGATGCATCTGGCTTTGCCGAAGGGCCAGCCGTCATCACCTGAGTCGTTCGGGAACGTTATTCGCCCGGGCGGGCTCGTCATCTGCGCTCTGTTCCTGCTGACCATCGCCACCGCCATCAGTTTTCATCAGTTCCTGCACATTCCACCGGTGTTCGGCATGATGACGGGGCTCGGTTACCTGAAGATTTTTGGGTTCTATCTCAAACGCCATGAGGAATATCACTGGAACGAGGGCTTTGAGTCCCCACCGGGAGATAGCTCGGGTGACCGGACCCAGGGACGTCGTGCTTTTGACGTCTTTTCCCACATTGCCCGGTCGGAGTGGGACACTCTGTTCTTCTTCTACGGGGTGATTATGGCGGTCGGCGGCCTGGGCTTCATTGGTTATCTCGGCATGATATCGGCCACGCTGTACGGCGATCTGGGGCCCACCGTTGCTAATGTCATGATCGGAGTGATCTCTGCGCTGGTCGACAACATTCCGGTGATGTTTGCGGTGCTGACCATGAACCCGGCCATGCCGGATTATCAATGGCTGCTGGTTACGCTGACTGCTGGCGTTGGTGGCAGCCTCTTGTCCATAGGCTCTGCTGCGGGCGTCGCACTGATGGGACAGGCCAGGGGGCAGTATACGTTTCTCAGTCACCTGAAATGGACACCGGCAATTGCGCTGGGTTACGGGGCCAGTATCTGGGTGCACTTTATGGTCAATGGCTGAGGTCCGGCGGCTGCTGGAAGCCGGCAAGTCCGCTGGCTTCCAGCAGCTCTGCGAATCGGATCGTCGTCAGGTCCATCCCCGGCGCACCGATGACCTGCACATTGAACGGCAACCCATCCGCTGTTTTTCCAATAGGAACGGAGGTAGCGGGCAGCCCGAGCAAGGTAGCCAGGGCAATCCAGCAGAACTGGTCCATGTACGCCCTGGGCTGACCTGCAACGGTGATCTGCCGCTTGAACACCGGATTGCTGTGATCGTGGCGAATGGCCGTGGTTGGGGTGATCGGCGTTAATAGCACATCGAATTCGTCGAACAGGGTAGTGATTTCGGCCCTCATCTTCTCCCGCATTTCGCTCCAGGCCATCCACTGGTGTACCGGCTGGTTCACGCCGCGGCCGTATTCTCCGATGAAGGCCGTGACAGGGCCAAACAGGTGTAGCCAGCGTTCAAGCCGGGAGATCCACATCATTTGCCGGCGTTGGGCCGGTTTCATGGACGTGCTGAGAAGGCTGCCCAGTAAGTTGAAATAGGCAGGCAGGATGTGTTCCAGGTTGAGTAGTTGATGCTGGGCTTCGGCAACCAGTGCTCCATTGCTTTCCAGTGTCCGCCCGAGCTGTTGGTAGCCGTTCAGTAATTCGTCGTCGATGGGGCACAGCGGGTCTTTCAGCCAAAGGCCCACGCGTGTCTGTTCCAGAGAATGAATGGTGGCCGGTGCCATGGCCAGTTGCCAGCTGTTGCGTTCCCGTTCTGCGGGGCCGGCAATCACGTTCAGCAGCAGTTCCAGATCCTTTGCCGAGCGCGCCAATGGCCCGCCTTCGGCCAGGTCCGGCCGCGACTCTGTGCCCGGAGGCCCTGGAATGTGACCACGGAAGGAGACCAGGGCACGGGAAGGCTTGTGCCCGAAAACGCCGCAGAAATGCGCCGGTGTGCGGATGGAACCCGCGAGATCACTGCCCACTTCCAACGGTGTCATGCCTGCCGCAAGCGCTGCGGCAGCGCCCCCGGATGAGCCGCCGGGGGTATGTGCCAGGTTGTGGGGGTTGTTGGTGACACCGAAGAGCTTGTTGTAACTTTGGAGGTCGGTGGCGTAAATGGGGACGTTGGTCTTCCCCAGGATGATCGCACCGGCGTCTTCCAGGCGCTGGACCACGTCGGCGTGTTTTGTCGGGATGTAGTCTTTCAGCGCGGGTGCACCGGCGGTACAGGCCATGCCGGCAACCTCCCAGGTGTCTTTCAGGGTGAGTGGCAGCCCATGCAAAGCGCCCAGTGTCTCACCTTGTGCCTGTACCTCATCGGCTTGCCGGGCTTTCTCCAGGGCTTTCTCTTCATCGAGCGTCACCACGGCATTGATGGTGTCATTGCACTGGCGAATTCTGTTCAGGAAGGCCTGAGTGACGTCCACACTGGTTAGCTCCCCGTTTTTAAGGTCGCTAATCAATTCGGCGGCAGAACGGTAGTGCAGTGGTTCCATGAAAACCTCGATGTTGTTGGCAGGTTCAGCTCAGGTCAGTTCGCTACGCCAGTGTTTGACCCTGACCTGGCTTTTGACGGCATCCAGCACTTCGACAATCAGGTTGATCAGGGCTTCGTTGTGTTCGTCGTTCTCGTCTTCGTTATCGGGCGATGGCAGGAATACGTTGACGATGTCTTCGATGAACGCGTGGTTGGATGCGGAAGCAAGGTCTTCCAGAATCTGGTGAATCACGTTGGCGACGATGTCCCCCACGGCTTCTTCCAGGGTTTCCTGGATGGTTGGGCCGACGACGGGCAGGTACTTCAGCCTCGACAACTCCAGGTTCTGTTTGAGGGCGTTGTCGACGCGGGTTTCCAGGTAGCTTCGCAGGGCGCCGCGATTGGGGATGTACCCTTCCCGTGCTGCTTCCGCAACCCGTTGTGATACCCAGTCGGATAGCATTTCCCGCCTTGGGTAGAGGATGTCGTTCTGAATGCGCTCGAACAAGGGTGAGCCCTTGCGAATCTCGTCTTGAGCACCGGTGAGCACTTTGATGACGATGCGGTCGGAGAGCTCTTCCATGAAGGCTTCGTAGTAGAAGTTGAAGAACTGGAAGGCTCGGGTCTGGGTGACGTCGATCACTTTGTACTGGTGCAGCCGGTAGATGATGGAGATAACCCGCAGTATCCGCAGGAAGCGGAAGCTGCCAACGGGGATGCAGCCGATGATGTCGTACCAGTGGATGAACGGGTAGAAGTACCAGCGGTCGTAGACTTTGGCCTTGATGGCGTAGCCCCAGCGCACGACGAACTCGGTCAGGAAGATGCTGACGAAGATGAGGTCGTAGAACAGGAAGTTTTCGTGGATGGGCTGGTAGAGTTCTTTGACAAGCGGTGCGTGTTCAGCGAGCAGGTTCTGGACACCGGTGAAGTTGTAGATGGAGTCGAAGATGATGAAGGCCAGGTTGATGATAAGCAGGCCTAGCATCAGGAAGTCTATGATGAACCAGATGAGTTGGTGGCTGGTTTTCAGGTTTTCTCGGTTTATCTTCAGCATTCATCAATCCAGGACTTCGAGTTTGGAGTCTGCAGCGGATGTATCGCTTCTCCCCAGACACGCCGTTAACCCATCCATGGGGGCTCGGCATTGCCATCCTTGGCAATGCACGGTCTGGGGAGAAGCGATACATCCGCTGCGATCAGGCTCTGAGATGCCCGCCCTCCTGTTGAGAAAAACGGGTTGCACCTGCCTGATTTTTCGACGCTTTCGTACAGGTTAGCTTATTTCAGCTCTGCCGACGACTTACCGAGCAGTCTCCTGGCGATGATCAGTAGCTGGATCTGTTGGGTGCCTTCAAAGATGTCGAGAATCTTTGAGTCCCTGGCCCATTTTTCCAGTAGTTCAGTTTCGCCATAGCCAAGGCTGCCGCAGAGTTCGACGCAGCGCAGGGTGACCATGTTGCCCACGCGGCCAGCTTTGGCTTTGGCGATGGAGGCTTCCTTGGAGTTGGGCAGGCCGTTGTCGGCCATCCAGGCGGCGCGGAGGGTTAGGAGCCGGGCTGCTTCGAGTTCGGCTTCCATTAGTTGCAGTTCGCGGGTGACGGCGGGTTGGGTCCAGGTCTGGTGGTGGTATTCCAGGTCGGTGCCGGTTAATGCGATGAGTTCGCGGGTTTTCTGCAGGGCGGCGCTGGCGACGCCTATGGCCATGCCGGCGACGACGGGGCGGGTGTTGTCGAAGGTTTGCATGGCACCGGCGAAGCCTTTTTCGACGCTGACGTCGGGGTCGCCCAGGAGGTTTTCTTTGGGAATGCGGCAGTTGTCGAAGCGGATGGCGGCGGTGTCGGAAGCGCGGATGCCAAGTTTTTTCTCCAGGCGTTCGACGGTCATGCCGGCGGTACCTTTTTCCACCACGAAGGATTTGATGGCGGCGCGGCCTTTATTGCGATCAAGGGTGGCCCAGACCACGACGGCGTCGGCACGTTCTCCGGCGGTGACGTAGATTTTTTCGCCGTTTAGGATGTATCCGTCGCCGTCTTCGGTAGCGGTGGTGCGGATGGCGGCGGAGTCGGAGCCGGCGCTGGGTTCGGTGATGGCCATGGCGGCCCAGGTGTTGCCCAGGCGGGCGAGTTGTTCTTCGTTGGCAACGGCGGCAATGGCTGAGTTGCCGAGGCCCTGTCGGGGGATGGACAGGGCCAGGCCGACGTCGCCCCAGCACAGTTCGGTCAGCCCCAGAACGGTTTTCATGTTGGTGCCGTTACGATTACCACCCCCGCCGTTGCTTTCGGAACGGGCCAGTTTTCCGGCGCCGGTGCCACCGTCGGCCGCGCCGTCGTTCATGCCGTCCATGATGGAGGCAAACAGGTCGAGTTCTTTTGGGTATTCGTGTTCCGCCCGATCGTATTTGCGGGATATTGGGCGAAACACCTCCCGGGCCACTTGTTGTGCCTGATTGATCAGAGGCGAAAATTTCTTCGGTATCTCGAGATTCATCAGAGGTGTCCTTACGTTTTGATCAGGCGTGAAGGCCGCCGCTCAGGGTGGAGATGGAGCGAAGGTCGCGATACCAGCGCTCGACCGGATGTTCCTTGACGAAGCCGTGCCCGCCCAGCAGTTGAACGCCGTTGGTGCCGATCTCCATGGCTTTTTCGTTGCACAGTAACCGGGCCAGGGATGTTTCACGGTGCGTTGATAAGCCTTGCTCCAGTCGGCTGGCGGCGCGCCAGGTGAGCATGCGCATGCTGTCGGTTTCTATGGCGAGGTTGCTGATCATGAACGCCACGGACTGGCGGTGGCTGATGGGTTCTCCGAACGCCTCCCGTTCGTTGCAGTAGGGGATAACATAGTCGAGAACGGCCTGTGATGTGCCGATGGCAAGTCCGCAGCGGAGCAACGAGCCGCAGTCCAGAAACGCCTCGTAGTTGAAATCGTCGTCGCCCAGCAGGGCGTCAGGAGACAGTTCAACGTTGTCGAGCCGCAACTGGACAGGCGCGGAGGCTCTCAGCCCCATGCCCGGGTCGGGTTTGGTCTGGATGCCTGTCACGCCGGCTTCCACGATGAACAGCCGCGGTCGGCCGTGCAGTTCCGCGGCAATCAATAGCAGGTCTGCACTGGCGCCGAGGACCACGCTGCTTTTCAGGCCGTTGAGGGTGTAGCCGGTTGCGGTTTCGCTGGCGGTGGTCCGCAGCCTGTTCGGGTCAAACAGGGGTATGGGCTCGTCAAGGGCAATGGTGGCTGTGGGCGGCGCGTCGTCGCAGAACGCTGGCAGGTATCGGCTCTGCTGTTCCCCGGTGCCCCAGCGGGTGATGGCCTGGGCGACACTGAACGGCGACAGGAGTGCGGTTGCGATGCCCATGTCGCCCCAGGCCAGTTGTTCGGCAATCGGCACGCTGGTCACGGGAGACTGATGTTCCGCCACGCCGCCAAAGGCTTCCGGTACTGCGTACAGGCCAAGGCCAAGCTCGGATGTGGCCGCTGTGACGGTTTCCGGTATTTCCCCGGCTTCATCCGCGTCTGAGGCCGCCGGTCTGATCCGATCCTCTGCCAGTCTGCGGAGCATGTCGGTGATCATCTGTTGGTCATCGGTCAGAGAGAGGTCGAACAGATCCTCGGGTATACGATTCGGCAATTGCTTGCGGGGCAGCCAGTTGTTCACGCGCTTGAACTCCCGGCCAGCGTAGGCAAGGGTGCGAAATCCGGCACGGGTGCCGTGATAGGCAGTTCTTTCCAAAGACTGACGCAGTCCCAGCCGGTCCAGCATGGGGTTGGCTGCAAGCCGATTCATCATCGACAGGGCGAGGCCGACGGGGGTGGGTGTCATACGTTCTCTCCTGGCCATACGTTCTCTCCTGGCTGGCGCCGCCCGTTTCCGGTTGTCCGGCGATCCGATGCAGTGGGTGTTACGCGATCATGGGGGCATCGGGCATCCTCGCCATTGGCATAGAGCGCATTACAGACAGGCAAGATGGTCAATTGCCATGGATTAAACGGACCGCTACCCGGTACACTCATACTGTCAACGCGCCTTTTCACCCACTTTCACTGAAGTAATGCTGCTTGATGTGTTCCCACATTAGACCTCTGTTTCTACGCCCTGTCGGGATCGTCTGGCTGATGATGCTGGCAACGCCAGGATTGACCTGGGCGCAGCAGGTGGAGGTCAACGTGGAGGGGGACTATCCGCAGCTTCAGGATAATGCGGAAGCCTTTCTGGGTGAGGTTGAGGGCCGCAGTGCCGGAAGCCTTAGACCTGTCTCTTATACACATCTGACGCTGCCGACGAATAGAGAGGTGTAGA
>OJFS01000694.1_pt1 | contig 11666 bp, 10 predicted proteins | sample 1594231 | NCBI WGS metagenome assembly OJFS01 (sample SAMN05416847, study PRJEB24817) | seawater metagenome | isolation source: Sea water | place: Canada:Atlantic | collected 2013-07
GCTCAATTCTATCTCTAAGCCATTTTCTTTCAGTTGGGTTTGATATATGCATATATTCATAACCAATTGGCCCACAATAAGTTTTGTTTAAAAAACTTAATATTTCTTTTACGGTGGAGTGCTCTTTATTTATTACACCGTCTAAATAAATTTTCTCATTATAATTTTCTTTTTTGAACCCATAATATTCAGGATGTAATTCATCTAAATACTCTGTCTTCATCATTCCAAGTGGGTCAAGCTTTGCTAATAAATGTCCTCTTTGCCTATATGCTCTAATTAAAGCAACAGCTCTAATTGAGTTAAGATTACTTTTGATTAAATCTTTTGAATTAACTTTTGTATCATCACTTCCATTAGAAAGTTTTTTGTCTTCTTCTTCGATCCTTTTTTCAATTTCATCAATATCAATTTTTTTTTTTACACCCCATGATGGACCATTAATTTCCTTGGCAATCATACTTAAATCTTCACTCATACCCTCAAAATAACTTTGCCAGCTTTCAGGAAGATCTTTGTCTTTATTGATAAATTTTAAATACATTTGTTCTATAAATGCACTGTTAGATTTACTAAGAAATGAAGTTTTTTCGAATTCGAGATTTTTTGATGATGACATCTATTCTATTGATATAATATCAGATAAATAATTTTCAATTAGATAATTTATTAAATAATGTTTTGCCTAGTTCAGATGGTGATTTTGCAATTGTAATTCCACATTCTTCCATTTTTTTAATCTTATCTTCTGCTCCACCCTTACCACCTGAAATAATAGCTCCTGCATGCCCCATAGTTCTTCCTGGGGGTGCTGTTATTCCAGCAACAAATCCAACCATAGGTTTTTTTATTTTATGGTTTTTAACAAATTCAGCCGCTTCTTCTTCTGCAGAACCACCAATTTCACCTATCATAAGAATAGATTCTGTCTCATCATCATTTAAAAATAAATCTAAACAATCAATAAAGTTCGTTCCATTTATTGGATCTCCACCAATTCCTATACAAGTAGATTGTCCTAATCCATTTTCAGTTGTTTGCGCAACCGCTTCATAAGTTAAAGTTCCAGATCTTGAAACAATTCCCACAGAACCTTTCTTGTGTATATTTCCAGGCATAATCCCAATTTTACATTCATCAGGAGTAATTATTCCTGGACAGTTAGGTCCTATCAATCTGCTTTTTGAACTATTTAGCTTTTGTTTAACACGAAGCATATCTTGAATTGGTATACCTTCAGTAATACAAACTATAAGCTCAATAGATGCATCAATAGCTTCTATTATAGCTGCTGCTGCAAATTTTGCTGGCACATAAATCATAGTTGCATCAGCACCAACTTCTTTTTTTGCTTCAGCCACAGTATTAAATACTGGACGTTCAAGATGTTTTTGTCCTCCTTTTTTTGGAGTAACTCCACCTACAAGATTAGTTCCATATTTTAATGCTTGTTCAGAATGAAAAGTACCATGTGCGCCTGTAAAACCTTGGCATATAACTTTGGTGTTTTTATTAATTAAAACTGACATTCTATTTTATTGCCTTTACTATTTTTTGTGCAGCATCATCTAAATTTTCTGCTGAAATTAATTTTAGTCCCGAGTTATCTAAAATTTCTTTTCCTTCTTTAAAGTTTGTTCCTGCAAGTCTAACTACTAATGGAACGCTTATATTTATCTCTTTAGCGGCATCAACAACACCTTGAGCAAGGACGTCACATCTCATTATTCCTCCAAAAATGTTTATTAATATGCCTTTAACGTTTTTATCTGAAAGAATTATTTTTAACGCAGCAGAAACTTTTTCTTTTGAAGCTCCACCACCAACATCTAGAAAATTTGCTGGCTCTTCACCATATAATTTAATTATATCCATTGTTGCCATTGCTAATCCTGCTCCATTAACCATACAACCAATGCTTCCATCTAATTTTATATAAGCAAGATCATGTTTGCTCGCTTCTATTTCTGCTGGATCTTCTTCATTTAAATCTCTCAACTCTATAATTTCAGGATGTCTAAATAGTGCGTTAGAATCAAAATTAACCTTTGCGTCTAAGCAGATTATATTTTTTTCTTTAGTTAATATTAGTGGGTTAACCTCAACCATATTAGCATCCGTGCCTAGAAACATATTATATATTGATTTAATTAGTGCTATTGCTTGTTTTTTAGCATCATCTGTTAAATCATAAATTTTGATTATCTTTTCACAATCAACGTCTGAAATTTCTTTAACAATATCTACTTTTGTTGTTATAATTTTTTCAGGTGTGCTATCTGCAACCTCTTCAATATCCATTCCACCTTGATCACTTGATATGAATACAATTTTTGAACTTGCTCTATCAATTAAGCACGATAAATAAAACTCTTTATCTATATTGGAAGATACTTCCACATATAATCTTTTTACTTCTCTTCCTTCAGGACCAGTTTGATGTGTTACAAGTGTTTTTCCTAATAATTCTTTTGCAGCAACACCTAGTTCTTCAATAGTATCTAATATTTTTACACCTCCAGCTTTACCTCTTCCGCCAGCATGGATTTGTGCTTTTAATACAAACTTTTCTGTTTTTAATGATTTTGCTTTTTCAATCAAATCATCAACTGTGAAAGCAAAGATACCTTCTGGCACAACTGCTCCATATTCTTTTAAGATTTTTTTGGCTTGATGCTCGTGGATGTTCATTATTATTTAGAAAGATCTGGATCTATTTTAGATGCAGCTTCCCATAATGCTTTAACAGCATCTATTGAATGCATAAATTCTTTTTTTTCTTTTTCATCCAAGTCTATTTGTTCTATTTTTTCCACACCATCTTTTCCAATTATTACTGGTACACCAGCATAAACATTATCAACGCTATACTCTCCATTTAATTGAACTGCACATGGAAGTAATTTTTTTTCATCATTTAAATATGCTTCTGCCATTTGTACCCCTGAAGCTGCAGGTGCATAAAATGCAGAACCTTTTTCTAAATATTTAACAATCTCAGCACCACCATCTCTGGTTCTTTGATTAATTTCTTCTAGTCTTTCTGATGATATTTTTCCTTCTTTGACTAGGTCTAATAATGGTTTACCTGAAACTTTTGTAAATCTTGGTAAAGGAACCATCGTATCTCCATGACCTCCCATAACCATTGCTTCAATTTCTTTTACTGGAACATCTAATTCTAGAGATAAAAATAATTTAAATCTTGAGCTATCTAAAATTCCTGCCATTCCAACTACTTTGCTCGCTAGTAACCCAGAAAATTTTTGAAATGCCATCACCATCACATCTAATGGGTTTGTAATACATATTACAAATGCATTGGGTGCATTTTTTTTAACACCTTCTGCTACTTGTTTAATAATCTTTAAATTTATACCTAATAGGTCATCTCTGCTCATGCCTGGTTTTCTTGGTACACCTGCTGTTATTATTATTACGTCTGAATCTTTTATATCTTCATAGTTATCTGTACCTGAGAACCTTACATTAAACCCGTCTACAGATGATGATTGAGCAATATCTAGGGCTTTTCCTTTAGCAAAACCAGCAGCAACATCAAAAAGAACTACTTCGTTGGCTACCTCTTTAGTGCCAATTAAATGCGCTAAAGTGCCACCAATTTGACCGGCACCTATTAAAGAAATTTTTTTTTTCATATGTAGGAGTATCTTTTATTGATAATTAATGAATATTCAACTGAATTTTAAATTATTATCTATTTATCTTCAGTAAGTTTAGAACAGACTGCCATGTCCTCAGAGATATATGACCCTTTAAAATGTGATTTATTCTTTTCCCAATTTTTTTTACCATCAGTTATGTAATTATTGAATAGCTCTTTTCTGTTTTCTTCAGCTTCTTTTTGAGCTTCTTCTAATTTTTTTTCTTCATCGATCACCATTAATTCTACCGACTTAAACAAAAGACTATTGGATATCTCAATGAAATTTTTAGAGCTTACAGCATCAGTCTTTAAAATAATGCCAGATGCATAGGCAAAAATTGCACTACATCTATTTAATAAGTAAATTTGTGTTGTAGCATTTTCTAAATCTTTTTTATCTAAATAGTCTTTTAAAGAAGTATTAGAATTAGTACTAGCAAGAGTAAAAGAGCTCACAAAAAATAATATGGTAGTTAAAAAAATTGACTTTTTCATAAACTGTATATTAAACTTTTATGGACCGTAAGCTACTTTTGGAAGCCATGTAACGATTTGAGGGAAATTAAAAACAATTACAACTGCTATTGCTTGTAAAATAACAAATGGAATTATTCCTCTATAGATGTTTTGTATTGTTATTCCCTGAGGGGCTACACCCTTCATATAGAATAAAGCAAAACCAACTGGAGGAGTTATAAAAGAAGTTTGTAGAACAACTGCAAACATAACGATGAACCATACCATATCAACTCCAAGATCAACCATAACTGGCGCTAAAAAAGGTAATAGAATTAATGTAATCTCTATCCAGTCTAAAAAGAAACCTAGTATAAAAGCAATACACAACACAACTATCACAACCCCATTTGGACCATAAGGCAATCCTTTTAAAGCGCCTTCTATTAATTCATCTCCACCAAGTCCTCTTAAAACTAAAGCAAACATTGTTGCCCCAACAAATAATGCAAATATATATGATGTTGTATGAGTGGTTTTTCTAATTACACTTTTTAAATCATTTAAAGAAAGTCTTCCTCTAATTAGAGCTAAAATGGATGCTCCTAGTGCACCTACTCCTGATGCCTCTGTTGGGGTTGCTATACCCATAAAAATACTTCCTAAGACTGCTATTATTAATAAGGCTGGTGGTATAATTGATTTAAATACTCTTAAAATTATATCAAAAGAAACAGGCTCTGCACTTTTAGGAGCTGGTGCAACTTTTGGCTTTAAATAAGCATAAGTAATAATAAAAATTGTGTATAATAAACCAAGCATCAAACCAGGAAATACTGCTCCCATAAATAAATCACCTACAGAAATTCTCACTTGATCACCCATAATCACTAGCATGATGCTAGGAGGTATTAAAATTCCAAGTGTACCCGTTGCACAAACAACTCCACATGCAAGGTCTGGGCTGTAATTATTTTTTAACATTAAAGGAACTCCTAAAATTGTAAGTAAAACAACGGATGCTCCAATGATTCCTGTTGATGCTGCTAATAACACTCCAATAAAGACAACTGCTATGGCTAAACCTCCTCTCATGCGACCAAATAATTTTGCTAGATCAGTCATTAAGTCTTCTGCAATTCCAGATTTATCCATCATTATTCCCATAAAGATAAACATCGGAAGGGCAACTAGTACCCAGTTTGCCATAACTCCGTATAATCTATAAACTACCATCGAAGAAAATTTCCAATCAACTCCAAAAAAAGTGTCTAAATAAGTATCAGATAACATTGCAATTAAAGTAAATAATACCGCTAGGCCTCCCATTGTCCACGCAACTGGGAATCCAATAAAAATTAGAGTTATGAAGCTCAAAAAGAGCAATATTGACATGTAATATTCTGAAATTAATTCCATCTATTTTATTTTTTCAAACCCTGATCGAATAGTTGCTAGAACCCTAGTTATTCTTGATAAGCCAGCTAATAATAATAAAAAGAAACTAAATACTAGAAAACCTTTTACAAGCCATCTTGCAGGTAATCCATTTGCAGAAGTAGATCTTTCACTTGTTTCCCATGATAGTTCAAAAAATGGAACTGAGTAAATAAGCACTAAAATAATGAATGGTAAAAACAATAGAAGAATTCCAAAAAACTCAAACCAAAGTCTTCTTTTGTAAGCCATACTATCTGTCAAAACATCTACTCTAACATGTAAGTCTACTACGTAAGTAGATGACAGGCCAACTAGCCAACCTACAGCATAAAGGTGCCACTGTAATTCTTCTAACTCGATCATCCCACTCTTAAATACATATCTAAGGATTACATTAAGAATAATTACAGCAACTAAAACAACCCATATCCAATTAAATATTTCGCCTACACTATTTATAAACCCATCTATCTTTCTTGTAATTGGAAGATGTTTTAGCTGAAGTTTTTTATCTAAGCTATTTTGAATTTTTGTGAAATCATTTGCCATAAAAATCTGTTTTAATTAAAAAGAAAAGCAGCCGGTAAACCGACTGCTTTTTAACTTTATTATAAACTTTTAAAGTATTAAATACTAAAAGTTTCTAGGTAAATAACCCCATTTTTGCCAAACATCATACTCTTTCATGAATGCTTGTTGAGAGTTCCAAACTTTTTTAAAGTCAGCATCTTTAGCAGATTGTTCTGCCATAACTTTTGCACTAACTTTTTGAAGTTCTCTCAATACGCTATCAGGCAATCTAGCAGCTGTTACACCTTTAGAAGGGAAGCTTGCAATTTGCTTTCCTTGTAAAAATTCACCAGTTGTTATTGCTCTCATAGCCGCTGCTGTACAAGCCATCTCAAACAATGCTTGGTCAGCTGGACCTATTTTTTTCCATAAGTCTAAATTGACCATGAAGTGAGTAGATGTTGATACTTGGTGCCAACCTGGAAATAGGTTGAACTTAGTAATCTTGTGAAAACCAAGTACTTCATCAATTGCAGGCATTGAATATTCTGTTGCATCTAGAGTTCCTTTTTCTAGAGCAGCAAAAATTTCACCACCAGCCATCAATGTTGCAGATGCTCCTATTTCATTTAAAACCATTCCTCCTAAACCTGAGAAACGAATTTTTAAACCTTTGAGATCATCTAGACTTGTAATTGGATTTCTATACCAACCAGCAGTTTCGGGCCCAATTGTACTACATAACAAAACTTTGATATTTTGTTTATTATAAATATCATTTGCTAATTTTGAACCTTCTCCTTCAAACCACCATGCAGCATATTCCCATGGCTCCATTCCAAACGGTACCGCTGCAAATAAAACAGCTGCTGGAATTCTTCCTTGGTCATAAGCCATATAGTTGTAAGCTGCAGGTAAATCACCTTTACTAATTGAAGGCGAAATTTCTAATGGTGGAAGAATTTTTCCAGGCTCATAAACCTTTAATTTAATTCTACCATCTGTAGCTTTGTCTAAAGTGTCTGCTAGACGAGCAATCGGATCTCCAAGTGCTGGCCAACCAGTGTTGAAAGTAGACTGTACTTTCCATCTGATTTTTTCTGCTGCACTAACTTGCTGAAATGAAAAAGTCATCATTAAAGCAAATACAGCAAAAACACCAATAAAAGAATTTATTAGCGATTTTGATTTATTATTTTTCATATTTCCCTCTCTGTTGTTTTTTAAGTTGTTTGTTCTTAAAGAAAAGTATCTCCAACTCATATTAAGATACTCTCCATGCTTGTCCGTAAAGATCAACCATCTCATTTACAGAAGGCACTCTTGGATTGAGGTTTGGAGCTCCTGAATTTTCTGCATCAGTTGCCATATTTTCTAACTCTTCCTCAAAATTTTTTTGATTTATTCCAAAATTTTTCATTGATGGAACTTCAAAATCTTTATTAATTTTATAAAGTCCTTTAATTAATTTATTACAAGCAACATCATCATTGTCCTGTGGTAAAGCAAATTCTCCAGCTCTACTACAGTCAGCATAACGACTTTTTGCATGTTCAATTGAAAATTCAGTTATTGTTGGTAACAACATTGCATTGCTTAAACCATGTGGAACTTTAAAATTACTTCCGAGTGGTCTACTCATTCCATGAACCAAACATATAGATGCATTAGAAAATGCAAGACCTCCCAATGTTGCTGCTAACATTAATCCTTCTCTGGCTTTTAAGTCTTTAGGGTTCTTATCAACTGCATAAATATTTTTCATAACAAGTCTTATTGTATCTAGAGCCATTCTATCTGAAAATAATGTAGCTTTTTTACTAACATAAGCTTCTATACCATGTGTTAAAGTATCGATTGCACTATCAATAGTTAACCTTCTAGGTTTTGATAATGTTAAATCATAATCAACTATTGCAACAATTGGAACAAACCCCTCTCCTCTACACGAAATTTTTTCGTTATTATTTGAATCAATAATTACTGCATGATGTGTCACTTCTGATCCTGTTCCAGCTGTAGTTGGTATAGCAATTATTGGTAAACCTTTTTTATCAAACATTGATGGTGGCTTATAGTCTTGAATATTTTTACTAAATTTAGCCATTGCAGCTATTGCTTTTGCCGTATCCATTGGACTTCCTCCACCAAAGCCGATTACCGCATCATTTTTACATTTTTCTAAAAATTTAATACCCTGTAAGACTACAGTGTCAGTTGGGTCAGGAACAGTGTCATCAAATACATCTGACTTTAATCCTGCTTTACTTAGAACCTCCTGCAACATTTTAACATAACCAAATGCTACCATTTGTTTGTCGGTTACAATTAATAATGATTTAATAGATCCTAGAATTTTTATAATCTCAGGTAGTTCGTTTAAACTACCTTTTCCAATTTGCAGATACCTCGGAATACAAACACGTACATTTTCTCTTTTAATCAAACGGTCTCTCTCTCTTTCCATCTAATTGGTTAAGTTGCAATCTAAACCTATGTAATTTTAAGAGTCAATAGTTCAAAATCTTTAAATGATAATATTTTTCTCATTTAAGGAATAAGAGATTGCAAAGAAAAAAAGGTTGGTGTAACTTTCGTATATAATATAAAAGGAGTTTCATGAAAAAAATAAGTCATTTTATAGACGGAAAAATATATAGCGATAGTGAATCTAGAACCGGTCCGATTCTTAACCCAGCAATTGGTGAACAGATAGCAGAAGTTGAGTTAGCAAGTAAAGCTACTGTTGAGATGGCTATTGAAAGTTCTGCTAAGGCTTTTATAAAATGGTCAAAAACTACTCCCATAAACAGATCAAGAATTTTATCAAAATATAAAGATTTATTAGTTAAAAATATGGAAGAAATAGCTGTAATGGTTTCTAAAGAACATGGAAAAACCATTCCTGACGCCAAAGGTTCTATTCAAAGAGGAATTGAAGTTGTTGAATATGCTACTGGTATTACCGATTCTTTAAAAGGAGATCATTCGGCAAACGTTGGTACAAACGTTGACTCATATAATTTACGTCAACCACTTGGTGTTTGTGCTGGTATTACTCCATTTAATTTTCCAGCTATGGTTCCCATGTGGATGTACCCAGTTTCTATAGCATGTGGAAATACTTTTATATTAAAGCCTTCCGAAAAAGACCCAAGCTGTCCAATGAGACTTGCAGAACTAGCAATTGAAGCTGGTATGCCGCCTGGCGTTTTAAATGTTGTAAATGGTGATAAAGAATCTGTTGATACTTTGTTAGAAAGTAAAGATGTTAAAGCAATTAGTTTTGTAGGTTCAACTCCTATTGCAGAATATGTTTATCATACAGGAACAAAAAATAACAAAAGAGTACAAGCGCTTGGTGGTGCCAAAAACCATATGGTTGTTATGCCTGATGCAGATGTTGATAAAACAGCTGATGCCCTTATAGGTTCAGCTTTTGGATCTGCGGGTGAAAGATGTATGGCTATTTCAGTTGCGGTATGTGTGGGTGAAAAAACAGCTGAAAAATTAAAAACTAAACTATTAGAAGAAACTTTAAAATTAAATGTTGGACCATACACAGATGAAAAAAGTGATTTTGGACCACTAAATAATAAAGCTCACTATGAAAAAGTCTTAGGGTATATAGATGCGGGTGAAAAAGAAGGAGCAAAATTACTTGCTGATGGAAGAAATATGAAGCTTCAAGGTTATGAAAATGGTTACTTTGTAGGTCCAACTATCTTTGAAAATGTCAAACCAGATATGAAAATTTACAAAGAAGAAATTTTTGGTCCAGTATTAAGTATGATGACAACAGATACATACGAAGATGCTTTAAAATTAGTTAATGGTCATGAATTAGGAAATGGTGCTGCAGTATTTACAAAAAGTGGAATGATAGCAAAACACTTTACTGAAAATGCACAAATTGGAATGATAGGAGTAAACGTTCCTATCCCAGTACCCGTTGCTTACCATAGCTTTGGGGGTTGGAAACGATCATTATTTGGAGATCATGCAATGCATGGTCCTGAAGGAATAAGATTCTATACTAAATTGAAGACTGCAACTGTAACATGGTCTGAAGACAATAGTGGTCCTGAGTTTACAATTCCTGTCTTATCATAATTTTTAGTTAAAAAAAATTCAAGAATTGTGAACGAAAGAAATAATAGAACTTCGCCTAGGCGAATATTAAATATTTTAGAAGAAATTTTAATAGACCCAGATAACTTTACTGCCAAAAAAATATCTCATAAATTAGATATTCCTTTAGCAACTGTTTATCGACACATAGAGACTTTATGTGATGAAAGGTTTTTGATAGCAAGTAGTTCAAAAAAATATATTCCTGGACCAAAAATTAGAAAAATAATCTTAAAAAGTCTTCCCTATGAACCAAATTTTACTCTTAGGAGATCATATTTAAGAAAGCTTACAACGGATATAAAAGAAACAGTTAGTTTGTCTGTACCAATTGGAACTAAGCTTGTATATTTTGACAGAATTGAGTTCCATTGGCCAATGCAACTAAATCTAGAAGCAGGAGACCATCTACCCTTGCACGCTTCTGCATCAGGAAAGCTCTATCTTTCATCTATTAAAAAAGACGATGCATTAGAAATTTTTAGAAATATTAAAACTCCTGCGTCTGCGAAAAATACAATTACAGAAATTTCTCAATTTAAAAAAGAATTGAATAAAATAAAAAAACAAGGTTATTCATTTGATGATGAGGAATGGTTTAATGGAATGGTAGGCCTATCCTTGCCTATAACAAATGCTAATAATGAACTATGTTTTTGTCTTTCCACTCATACAGCAAAAAGTCGAAAAAATATTGATGGTTTAAAAAAGATTCTACCTTTAATGCTGTCTGCTGCAGCAAATTTAAAAAAGGCTTTATTTAAATATTAGCTGTAACTAACATTTTTTTTAATTCAGCTATGGCTTTTGCTGGATTTAATCCTTTTGGACAAGAATTTGTACAATTCATAATAGTATGACATCTATACAGCTTAAGTTCATCAGCTACTTTTTTTAATCTTTCTTTTCTTTCATCATCTCTACTATCTACTATCCACCTATAAGCTTGAAGCAAAACTGCAGGACCTAAAAATTTATCCTCATTCCACCAATAGCTTGGGCAAGAAGTGGAACAACATGCACACATGATACATTCATATGCACCATCTAATTTTTTTCTATCTTTTTGAGATTGAATAATTTCTGTAGTTTCAACTTTTGTATTTGTTTTCAACCAAGGCTCAATTGATTCGTATTGTTTATACAATCCACTTAAGTCCCCAATTAAATCTTTTTTAACTTTTAAATGAGGTAATGGATAAATATTTATATCTCCTTCAATTTCTGAGTGAGGCTTTGTACATGCTAAACCATTTTTACCATCCATATTCATTGCACAAGATCCACAAACACCATGTGCACAAGATCTCCGATAAGCCAATGATGGGTCAATTTCGTTTTTAATCTTATTTAAAATATCTAATACTTTTGAAGGACAGTTATCCATATCTACTTCATAAGTGTCCTCTCTTGGGTTTTCTCCATTTGAGGGATCCCATCTATAAACATTTACTTTTCTGAT
>OJFS01000696.1_pt1 | contig 11666 bp, 10 predicted proteins | sample 1594231 | NCBI WGS metagenome assembly OJFS01 (sample SAMN05416847, study PRJEB24817) | seawater metagenome | isolation source: Sea water | place: Canada:Atlantic | collected 2013-07
TTACAGCGATCGCGAGGCTTTAGAAAAAGACTGTGTCGATCTGGCTAACAGTGAAACGGTTTTCCTCGTAAAAGGCTCTCGAGGGGCGAGGATGGAGACCGTTGTCGCAGCATTAAGCACCAAAGGCTAGCACGAAAATTATCGGCTCCAGAGAGGGCTGCTCATAACAAGAAGTAAAAATAGGGAACTATCTCAATGCTAGTATGGCTGTCGGATTATCTGATGCAGTTCAACAGCGCGTTCGCTGTGCTGCAATACATTACCGTTCGCGGCATCTTCAGCGTGCTGACAGCTTTGGGCGTTTCTCTGCTCGTTGGCCCGATTCTGATTCGAGCGCTCAATGCGAATCAGATCGGGCAAGTGATACGCGACGATGGCCCTCAGTCGCATCTGAGCAAGGCGGGTACGCCAACTATGGGTGGCGCTCTCATTCTAGTGGGCATCACGGTGAGCACGCTGCTGTGGTCAGATCTGACCAATCACTACGTTTGGGTTCTACTCCTTGTCACACTCGCATTCGGCGCGGTGGGATGGGTCGATGACTATCGTAAAGTCTTTCGCAAAAATGCAGTAGGTCTCCCTGCACGCTGGAAATATTTTTGGCAATCGCTTATCGGCATTGCTGCTGCCGTAGTTCTTTACAAGTCGGCTTTGGGTCCTGCCGAAACGCAGTATATTTTGCCGTTTTTCAAGAGTGTTGCGCTCGACCTGGGCTTCTTTTATATCGTCATAAGCTACTTTTTTATCGTTGGGTTTAGTAATGCAGTGAACCTAACGGACGGTCTCGATGGGCTAGCGATCCTGCCCTCAGTATTGGTTGGTGGAGCACTCGGCGCCATCGCTTATCTAGCGGGACATGTCGAATTTGCGAGCTACTTGCAGATTCCTTATGTTGCGGGCTCAGGAGAGGTGGTTATCTTTGCGGGTGGTCTTCTTGGTGCCGGTCTGGGGTTCCTTTGGTTTAATACTTACCCTGCACAAATATTCATGGGCGACGTTGGTGCGCTCGCGCTCGGCGCTGCGCTTGGCACGATGGCGATAATCGCTCGCCACGAATTGGTCCTCGTTATTATGGGCGGTGTGTTTGTCATGGAAACGCTCTCCGTAATCTTGCAGGTCGGCTCGTTTAAGTTAACCGGCAAACGAATTTTCAAGATGGCACCGATACATCATCATTTTGAGCTAATGGGCTGGCCTGAGCCACGGGTAATAGTGAGATTTTGGATTATTACGGTCATGTTGGTGCTGTTCGGCCTGGCAACGCTAAAGCTGCGCTAAAGGGTAACGAGGTAGGCGTGACGCAAGCAGAGGAATTATCAAGCAAAGGGTTAGAAGGGTTGTCACTGATCGTCGGTATGGGTGCAACGGGGTTGTCCTGTGCTCGATTCCTTCGTTCGATAGGCGCCGATTTTGCGATGGCTGATACCCGCGCAGCGCCTGCTATGCTGCCTGTTTTCAGAGCCGAGTTCCCAGAAATAGTGACCGAGTTCGGTGAGCTTCGTGAGGCTTTTTTAAATTCTGCGACGCGCTTGATTGTAAGCCCAGGGGTAAGTGTAAAGACCGAGGCTATAGCGAAGTTGAGGCAAGCAGGCGCTGAAGTGATTGGCGACATAGCACTGTTTTCAAGCGTTGTAAATAAGCCCATCGTTGCAGTAACGGGCTCGAACGGCAAAAGCACAGTAGTCGCTTTGCTTGCCTCGATTCTTCGTGCTGACGGCAGATCTTTTGGCGTTGGGGGTAATCTCGATGGCGAGAATTTCAAGCCGGCGTTAGATCTACTAAAGGAAGAAAAAAAAGACATTTACGTTTTGGAGTTATCAAGTTTTCAATTAGAGACAACCCCTGAATTGAATGCGCAGGCGGTGGCACTGCTGAATCTGAGCCAAGACCATATGGACAGGTATGCCGATGCCACGGAATATTTAAGCGCGAAGCAAAATATTTTCAACGGCGCGAAAACGGTGTGTATCAATCTTAGCGACCCATTAACGCTGCCGCTGGATTCAGCGGTTCGCACAGTACGTTATAAGACATGGGGTGCGTTGGAAGACGGTTTCGGTATAGCTGAAGAGGCTGGTGTTCGCTCGCTAAGTTTTAACGGCTGCGCCTTTCTTGCCGTTGAGCGAATCAAAGTGGCGGGCGAACATAATCTCGCTAACGCGCTTGCGGCCAGCGCACTGGCACATGCTGTCGGAGTCTCACTTGAGTCGATAGCCTCGGGCATTGAAAGTTTTCAAGGGCTGCCGCATCGATGTCAGTGGGTCGCGGCCGTTCGCGGCGTAGATTATTTCAACGACTCGAAAGGCACAAATGTCGGTTCCACACTCGCCTCGGTTGTCGGTTTGGGAGAACACTTTGCCACCACAACAGGCGGTAGGCTTGTGCTGATTGCGGGTGGGGAAGGCAAGGGAGCAAATTTTACGCCGCTAGTGCCCGCTGTAGGCGCTTTTGTGCGCAAAGTGATTCTGATTGGGCGCGACGCCAATTTAATAGCGCACTGCCTAGAGCTAGATGCGAAGGCACACGATATTGCGTTCGCGCAAAGCATGGATGAGGCGATCGAGCTTGCCTCGAATGCGGCGGAAGCCGGTGACGCGGTGCTTTTGTCTCCGGCGTGTGCAAGCTTCGATATGTTCGATAATTTTCAACATCGCGGTGACTCTTTCGCCGCAAGAGTGCGCGAAAATGCGCGTAAGGATGAAGGCTAAATGGCAATTTTAGGGCGAACGAACCAATTGTCTCTGGCTAATGATTTTGCCGCTGCTCCGGCGCGCTCGCTTAACACAGTGTTGCTAGTTGCGTTCGCTTTGCTCAGCATTGGCCTTCTTATGATGACCTCAGCCTCTGTTGAAATTGCTAATTCGAGCAGCGGCGATCCTTTCTATTATTTAAAGCGGCAATCAGTCTTTGCTTTAGTTGGTCTGGCCGCCTCAGCGATCACACTCGCGATCCCTCTATCGCTCTGGCGCCGGTTCTCTTTTTTGCTTGTCCTGCTTTCGTACATTCTCTTGATCTCAGTGCTCATTCCCGGCATCGGCAAAAGCGTCAATGGGAGTGCGCGTTGGATAGATCTTGGCTTCTTTGACCTGCAGCCGTCGGAACTCGCTAAGCTGTTTTTAGTCATCTTCACAGCCGATTATCTACAAAAATATTATCAGGCTGTGAGGGACAACTGGAAGCATTTCTTGATTCCGCTTGGTGTATCGGGCGTGGCTGCGTGGCTGCTTCAACGAGAACCAGATCATGGCGCGTTGGTTATTTTGATGGCGACGACTTTTTGTCTATTGTTTTTGGCGGGTGCGAAGCTGTGGAGAATTCTCCTCATTGTTTTAATTGCCGTTATTGGCTTTACCGCGATTGCAATAACGAAACCACATGTACTCGCACGTTTCACCTCCTTCCAAGACCCTTGGGCGATCGAGAATGTTTATGGAGACGGCTACCAATTAGCACAAGCCTTGATCGCATTCGGGCGTGGCGAGTGGTTCGGCACGGGCTTGGGCAATAGTATTCAAAAACTCTATTTTTTGCCCGAGGCACATACTGACTTTGTATTGGCAATTATTGGTGAAGAATTCGGGATGGTTGGCGTCGCTGTGGTGGTGTCACTGTTTTGTATCTTGGTCTACCGAGCTTTCGTCATTGGTCGGCGCGCCGAATCTCAGGAAAGCTACTTTGCGGCTTTTTTTGCCTACGGATTAGGGTTGCTATTCGCCGGGCAGGCGCTCATCAATATAGGGGTCAACATCGGCCTGCTCCCCACGAAAGGATTAACGCTTCCATTTCTAAGCTATGGCGGCGCAAGTTTAATCATGAGCTGTGTGATGGCTGCGCTGCTAATTCGAATCGAATATGAAACCGACCGCCTCGCGGCCGCCACAAAAACCACTTCTGTTTGGGAGAGATGATGGCTATCTCTCGGGTGCTAATTATGGCAGCAGGAACCGGTGGGCACGTGTTCCCTGCATTAGCCATCGCGCGTCAGCTAGAGGCGCGCGGCGTTAAAGTCGATTGGCTCTTAACGCCGGGCGGCATGGAGGAGAAACTTCTCGAGGGAACCGGATACGAGTTTCATCGGATCGCAGCGAAAGGACTAAAAGACAAAGGCATCGCGCGCTTGATCGGCGCACCTTGGATGCTAACCCGCTCGTTGTGGCAGAGCCTGGTCATTATGCGTGAAATCGATCCTGACTGTGTGCTTGGCATGGGCGGCTATGTTTCGGGCCCAGGCGGCGTTGCTGCACGAGTGTTGCGAAAGAAACTGTATCTACACGAACAGAACGCAGTGGTTGGTTTTACCAATCGCCTACTTGCGCGCATTGCTACCCGTGTTTTCGAAGCATTCCCTGGCGCCTTCGCAGAGAGCGATAAGGTTGTTTTCGTTGGCAATCCTGTGCGCGCAGACATCGAGCAGGTTGGGCAAACACTGCCGGAGCTTGCGTCTACAACGCGGCCTCTGCGGCTTTTAATTCTGGGCGGCAGCCAAGGAGCGAAGGCGATTAACGAAACCCTGCCGCAAGCCCTTGCGCGGCTGAGGGAGACTGATCCTCATGCGGTTCCCGAGGTCAGGCATCAAACAGGTGTATCGCAACTGGAGGCTACTCAGGCAGCCTATACAGACGCGGGATTTTCACTCGCTAATGGATTAACGGTTACGCCATTCATCGACGACATGGCGGCGGCATACGCCTGGGCAGACCTCGTAATAGGGCGTTCGGGTGCGAGCACTGTAGCCGAAATTGCTGTTGTTGGTCGCGCATCTATTCTCGTGCCGTACCCACACCATAAAGATCAGCAACAGCTGCATAATGCGCGCTGGCTCAGCGCAGCGAGCGCGGCGACTATAATCGAGCAACCGGCGCTTTCAGGCGATCGACTAGCGTCTGAAATAGCGGCTCTGAATGCAGATCGACACTCGCTTCTCGCTATGGCGACCGCTGCGCATGCACTCGCACCGCGACGTGTCGACACGCGTATTGCTGAAATAATGACGGAGGTAGCAGATGCCCGCTAAGCGGCTGCAGCATAGTATTCCCGAGATGCGTCGCATCAAGACGCTCCACTTTATTGGCATTGGTGGGGCGGGCATGTGCGGCATTGCAGAGGTGTTGCAGAACCAAGGTTATGCCATTATCGGATCTGATATAGCCGAGTCCGCGAACACACGGCGACTTAGGGATTTGGGTGCTACGATTTTTATCGGCCACGCAGAAAGTAATATCAAGTCTGCTGACGTGGTTGTGTATTCGAGCGCCGTCACAATGAAGAACCCAGAGATGCGTGCGGCAGCGGCGGCAAGCTTGCCCCTTCTAGCGCGCGCCGAGATGCTCGCTGAGCTGATGCGCTATCGTCATTCAATCGCGATCGCGGGTACCCACGGGAAGACGACGACAACGAGCCTTCTGGCGTCGGTATTGGCGGCAAGCGGCGCCGACCCAACATTTATTATTGGCGGGCTGCTAAATAGCGCAGGGACTAATGCGCGACTCGGTGAGAGTCGCTATTTAGTCGCCGAGGCAGATGAAAGCGATGCCTCTTTTATGCATCTTCAGCCGATGGTCGCTGTAGTCACTAATATCGAAGCCGATCATATGGGTACCTATGGCGGCGATTTTGAGCGCGTAAAAGAGACGTTCATTAACTTTCTGCACAATCTGCCGTTCTATGGACTAGCAGTGCTTTGTATTGACGATCCCTCTGTGCGGGAGATTATGCCACTCGTCTCTCGCCCTAAGCTGACGTATGGCTTTTCGGAGGACGCCGATTTCCGGATCGAAAATCTCACCCAGCGTGGGAGCGAGACGCGATTCGAAGTTTACCATCGCGAAACTGGCAGTAGGCTGCCGATAACATTGAACATGCCCGGTCGTCATAATGCGCTTAACGCTACCGCGGCGCTTGCTGTTGCTGTTGACGAAGGCGTCAAGTTAGACGCGATAAAGCAAGGGCTCGAGAATTTCGCGGGTGTCGGCAGGCGTTTCGATGTGCTGGGGACATTCCCGTTAGGCGATAGCGAAATCATGTTGGTCGATGATTACGGTCACCATCCGACGGAAGTCGCGGCAACGATCCTAGCATTGCGAGAGGGCTGGCCGGACAAGCGGTTGGTCATGCTTTTCCAGCCGCATCGGTATAGCAGAACGAGCGACCTTTATGATGATTTTGTCGACGTGCTTTGCGAAGTCGACGTACTTCTTCTGCTCGAAGTTTATGCTGCGGGTGAAAAGAAGATCGCTGGAGCAGACTCGCGGAGCTTGAGCCGCAGTATTCGGCTACGCGGGAAAGTAGATCCAATATTCGTGCAAGACGAAGCCGATGTGTTAGAGATTTTAGACGGTGTAGTAGCCGATGGTGACATCGTTGTTACGCAAGGCGCGGGAAGCGTCGGCGCGTTAGCAAAACAGCTTGCAGCAGCGCTTTCAGCACGAGCAACTGACGCTACGTAACGCGCGCGAGAAATCGCGCCTCGGAGAGAGACGCGCCGGTCAAAAAATGTCATGACCAGGGCCAAAATCAAAGAGATTGAAAAACATGGTGAAAGCGTTCGATAGGCAGCAAGCAGCGACCAGTGCGGGTCATGTTGTCGTTCTTATGGGCGGCCACTCAGCCGAGCGCGAAATATCTCTGCTGAGTGGTGAGGCTGTGCTGCAAAGTCTAATTCGTTCCGGCGTAAGAGCGAGTAAACTGGATGTTGATCAGAACATAATAAAAAAACTATCCGCTCTAGCGCCTGATTTCGCCCTTAATATGCTGCATGGTGAGGGCGGTGAGGACGGAGTAATTCAAGGTTTTTTGGAAACCGTTAATATTCCCTATAGCGGTTCAGGTGTTCTTGCCTCGGCACTTGCTATGGACAAGATTCGCGCGAAGCAAATTTGGCTTCAGATGAACCTCGCAACACCAGACTATGAGCTACTCTCAGCTCAAACCGATTGGCAAGCAGTGGCGCATCGACTAGGTCTTTGCGTGGTTAAGCCTGTCAGCGGGGGTTCTAGTTTAGGTATCGCAAAGGCGAGTGATGCTAATGAGTTGCAGTCGGCCTATGAGGGCGCCCTTCGAGTTGGCGCTAGGGTCATGGCGGAGAGCTGTATCGACGGACCCGAATACACCATTGGGGTACTCGACGGTGAACTCCTTCCGAGTATTGAGTTAGTAGCCCGTGGCGAGCTGTTCGACTTTGAGGCGAAGTACCTCTCCGCGACTACGCAAATGACTTGCCCAGCAAACCTCGATGTGCAGGATGCCCAAGAATTGAACGCCCTCGCGATTGCTGCCTATGAGGCCTTAGGGTGTAGCGGAACAGCAAGAGTCGATGTCATGCGTAATTCAGACGGCTGCTTTCATCTGCTTGAAATCAATACACTTCCCGGCATGACAGAGCATAGTTTGATCCCGCGGGCTGCTGCCGAGTCAGGTATAGATTTCGACGAGCTCGTGCTTCGGATTATGACAGAAGGAAGGGGGGCTAGAAGTGATGAGAGCTGAGCGCAAAGCTGGAGTAGCCGTTGGCGCTGTGCGTGCTGGTGCGCATGCAGTCCGTAAACCGCAGGTTGTCGACTCGGCGCCAGCTAGATCGAGTGCTCCACTTCGCTACATAGTAACCCTGAGCGTTCTCATTGCGACACTAGCCTTCGTTGCCCTCGATACATTCGCCGTTCATCGCGCTGAACTGGCCGGTTTTTTTAGTAAGCCAATCTCCAAGGTGAGGATAGAAAACCAATGGCAGCGCGTGAGCGAAAGCGACGTAACAGGCATTTTGCAGCAGTATATTGGTGCAGTTTTTTTTGATTTCGATATAAACGGGGCCAGTCGCGATCTCGAGGCGCTGCCCTGGGTTGCCAGTGTCGATTTAAGGCGCTTATGGCCAGACACGTTGTCGCTACATCTGAGGGAAGAAGTGCCGATAGCAAAGTGGGGTGCAGTGGAATTGCTTAATCAGTATGGCGAACTGTTCTCGCCGACCGATACCGATGACTTCGCCGGCCTGCCGCTTCTTGAGGGGCCAGCTGATAGTCAAGATCAAGTGATGCAGCAATATAAACAGCTCAGCCAGGCATTGTCTCCAGTCGGACTTACGCTTGATGGCCTCAAGTTAAGTCATCGTCAGAGTTGGACTCTTAAAGTAAATGCGATGCAAATTGAGGCTGGTCGACAAGATGTGCTTGCCCGAACGCAGCGCTTCGCTCGATTTTATGCGCAGCAAGACCGAGCCGAAACGGCGCAGTTCGCCTCGGTAGACCTTCGGTATGGAAATGGCATCGCAGTAAAAAAACGCGCGCTTAAACTCGCTCCTTTGAGCGACGTGGCACAACGATAATGACAAGCCTGCGCACTTGGTGTGGGGCGGGAAGGATTGAGAGAGTATGAAAGCGGCAGCGAGCGACAACATGATCGTAGGCCTCGACATCGGGACGTCCAAGGTCGTAGCGATCGTTGGTGAGATTGTAGACGATGGCAGTCTCAATATAATTGGCATAGGTAGCCATCGCTCGCGTGGCCTAAAGAAAGGCACCGTGGTGAATATTGAGTCGACCGTTGAGTCGATACAGCACGCTATCGCTGAAGCCGAAATGATGGCTGGGTGCCAGATTCATTCGGTTTACGCCGGCATAGCAGGTAGCCATATTCGCAGCATGAACTCGCATGGCATAGTGGCCATACGTGATGGCGAGGTCGAGCGCGCAGATATCGAACGAGTCATCGATGCGGCGCAAGCGGTAGCAATTCCTGCCGATCAAAAGGTTTTGCACATTCTCCCTCAAGAATACCTCATCGATGCACAGGAAGGAGTTAAAGAGCCGCTCGGTATGTCCGGCGTCAGGCTTGAGGCCAAAGTTCATCTCGTTACGTGTGCGATCAACGCCGTTCAGAACATAGAAAAGTGTATCAGGCGCTGCAATTTGGCAGTGGATGAAATTATATTGGAGCAACTTGCCTCCGCGTATTCGGTGCTCACTGAAGACGAGAAAGAGCTTGGTGTGTGTCTCGTCGATATCGGCGGCGGAACAAGCGACATCGCTATCTTTACAGAGGGCTCGATTCGCCATACTGGTGTTATCCCCATTGCCGGCGATCAGGTCACGAACGATATCGCGATGGCTCTGAGGACGCCGACCGACGACGCCGACGAGATTAAAGTTAAATACGCCTGCGCCCTCACGCAATTGGCCAATAGTGCCGACAGTATTAAGGTGCCTAGCGTAGGTGACAGGCCACCTCGCGAACTGTCGCGACAGGCGCTCGCCGAAGTCGTCGAGCCGCGTTATGTCGAACTCTTTACTCTGGTGCAGCAAGAGCTGCAGCGCAGTGGTTTTCAAGACATGCTGGCAGCAGGAATCGTATTAACCGGCGGCACTAGTAAGATGGAAGGGGTGGTGGATTTAGCGGAAGAGATTTTCCACGCGCCTGTTCGTATCGGCGCGCCTCATAATGTTGCCGGCCTTGCCGATATAGTTCGAAACCCCATCTACTCAACGGGAGTTGGGCTGCTGTTATACGGGTTGAAGCAGTTCCAAGAACAGGGCGGGATCATAACGAAGGGAGAGCCGCGTATAACCTTGGTCAGCCGGGTTAAGAGTTGGTTTCAAGGCGATAATTAGCGCGCAGGCGCGCAAGAATAACTTAATTTTAGGGGGCACTATGTTCGAACTAGTCGAAAACGTTGCGCAGACAGCCGAGATCAAAGTGATCGGCGTTGGCGGTGGTGGGGGTAATGCGGTACACCATATGATTAGCAATCAGGTCGAGGGTGTAGAGTTTATCTGCGCGAATACCGACTCGCAGGCGCTTAGCAACATCGACGCAAAAACCATTCTACAAATGGGTTCGGGTGTAACAAAAGGGCTCGGCGCAGGAGCGAATCCTGAAATAGGTCGACAGGCGGCGTTAGAAGATAGAGATGAAATTGCGGCGATCCTTGCGGGCGCCGACATGGTTTTTATCACGGCAGGTATGGGCGGGGGCACAGGAACTGGCGCGGCACCAATTGTTGCCGAAGTGGCGCGCGAGCTTGGAATCCTAACAGTCGCGGTTGTGACTAAGCCTTTTCCCTTCGAAGGACGCAAGCGTGCGTTAGTCGCGCAGCAGGGCATCGAAGCGCTCAACGGGCATGTGGATTCACTGATCACCATTCCTAACGAGAAGCTCCTCGATGTCTTAGGGAAAGACGCGTCGCTTTTGGATGCGTTCAAGGCGGCCAACGATGTGCTTCTCGGCGCGGTCAAAGGTATCGCCGACCTCATCATGAATCCGGGTATGATCAATGTCGATTTTGCCGACGTGAAAACGGTTATGTCGGAAATGGGTATGGCGATGATGGGTACGGGACACGCGTCTGGCCCAGATCGTGCGAGAGAAGCAGCAGAAGCGGCGATTCGCAGCCCGCTGCTCGAAGACGTCAATCTCGAAGGGGCTCGCGGCATTCTCGTGAATATCACGGCAGGTGAGAATTTATCCCTCGGAGAATTCTCGGAGGTGGGTGATACGATCGAAGAGTTTGCGTCTGATGATGCAACCGTGGTCATCGGTACCGTGATCGATCCAAGCCTCAAAGATGAAATTCGAGTTACAGTCGTGGCAACGGGTCTAGGCTCAGTTCACGCCCGCCCAACGAAAGTCGTCGACAATACACCCAAATACGATGCTATTCGTCGCCCGATTCCGCGCACGGATCGTGGTACAGGCAACACAGCCACTAAAATCGATCCTCTTTTTGAGCCTGACGCCGATCTCAACTACTTGGATGTTCCCGCTTTCCTGCGCAATCAGGCAGATTAACGAGGCCGCACGCAGTTGTGCACCAAGAAAAGTCACTTGGGAAAGCTGTAGGCCTTTGCTACACTTCTCGCTTAGCCCGCAGGTAACCCGATCTTGGGATACTGCGAGCGAGCGGTGTTAGCTAGTTTCCGCGGCCACAATGACACATCAAAGCCTACAACCCTGGCAGGGCCGACCTATGCTTCGTCAACGCACTCTTAAAAACATCATCCGCGCCACCGGCGTCGGCCTTCACACAGGTGAAAAGGTTTACCTGACGCTGAGGCCCGCCCCAGTGAACACCGGCATAGTCTTTTCACGCGTGGACCTAGACCCCGTCGTGCAAATTAAGGCAAGTGCGGCAAATGTTGGTGAGACGACGCTGTCTACTACACTCGTTCAAGACGGGGTAAAGATATCAACTGTCGAGCATCTGATGTCAGCGCTTTCTGGCCTCGGCATCGATAATGCGTTTATCGATGTGAGCGCCCCTGAAGTGCCTATAATGGATGGCAGTGCTGGGCCTTTCGTATTCCTGATTCAATCGGCGGGTATCGAAGAGCAATCAGAGCCTAAGCGGTTTATAAAGATCCTCAAGACGTTGCGACTCGAACAGGGCGATAAGACCGTCAGTCTTGAACCTTTCGACGGTTTTAAAGTCAGCTATACCTTACTCTACGATCACCCTGTCTATAAAAAGTACACCAAGAAAGCGACCATTGATTTCAGCAGCACGTCTTTTGTGAAAGAGGTGAGCCGCGCCCGCACATTCGGCTTTATGCATGAATTCGAAGAGTTGCGTAATCGTAATCTAGCGCTTGGCGCGAGCATGGATAATGCCATCGCAGTAGGCGACTATAAGGCTGTCTCTTATACACATCTGACGCTGCCGACGAATAGAGAGGTGTAGA
>OJFS01000709.1_pt1 | contig 11475 bp, 6 predicted proteins | sample 1594231 | NCBI WGS metagenome assembly OJFS01 (sample SAMN05416847, study PRJEB24817) | seawater metagenome | isolation source: Sea water | place: Canada:Atlantic | collected 2013-07
ACGAGATAGGAGTCCGTCTCGTGGGCTCGGAGATGTGTATAAGAGACAGCTCAATGGGCGCGAGCTGGTCACAAGATAGCACAAACAAAAAGTTATTCACGGTAGCGGGCGCCGATGGCAGTACAGATGCCTTGCGTTTTTTTAGTGATAACTACGATACCTACGAAATGGAGTTAATCATTGATTCTGACGTTGATAATGATATGGCATTAACTATTTCGAATAGCGATCCAAACATCGCATATTACTCAGAAATCGGGAAATACATCACGAACGAACGCATTTATTTCAAGCGTAAAAACAGCAATAGCGCCCTAAACGGAACCGTAGAAATTGAAAGTATTCGTATGAGGGTGGCCCACTATGGATAGACTGTTTGGTATTGGTATAGCGCCCCCTGAATCCTGGACAGAAGGCGAAGAATGGTCGGACGCTAATACCGCCCACAGCCTCGCGGGGGTTTACAGAAGGGAAACCGGCGCTAGCGACGACGACGATGTAATTAAATATAAAATGGATCCAGGTGATAGCTTTTTCATAGGTGCCGACCCTTACGCCATAAGGGATTGGACACCCCGCGTACTTCCTTGGGATTTTTTTATAGATGGGGTCTCTGGCGCTACGTACTCTTTTTACTTCGGTATTCAAGTCGGTACAAATGAGATTGATGTAAATCTTGAAAATATCTCACCGTGGATAATCAAGGTTAACGAGGACTTCATTCATCTAGGCGCTGATTACCACCGTTTCTATGGCTTAAAAGTAAAAGACTCAAACCCTGTTTTTAGGCTAACAAAAGACATTACTGGGATGGGTATATATGGCGCTGTGCTGGACAATACCGCGCTTATAGAAACGGATGGGTTTCGTTTATTTGATTGGGAACTTAGAAATATAACGCTGCAAAATATTTCGCAGAAAACATTAGACATAACCGCAGGCTCTTCAAATGTTTCCGCACAGCGACTTTTCGTTAACGGTAGCGGTGATATAGGCGTAGTTATTCGTTCTGGCCATAGTGATATGGAAATCATTGGTGGCGAGATTATCAATGAAAATCATCAGTATCGAGAAACACAGCAGCTTTATCACGGCATTGAAATCGAAACCGGCGATGAAGTTACGTTAAGAAGCTTCAAGGTTCACGGCTTTAGCGGCTTAGCGCTTAACCCTATGTGCGAGGTAAATCTAAAAGGATTTACGTCAGAGCGCAATGGTGCTGGCATCTATTTTCACGAACCGTCAACAATGCGGGATTGCCAAGTTAATTGGCTACGAGCGGTGAGCGGTGATAGTTATGCTTACCGAGTTGCCAAATCCCTCGAAGCAAACAACTCAGGTTGTCAATTAGATGAAAATGGCGCGTTAGGCGTTTTTGTGCTTGAGGAAGGCGCAACAGTTACTATTAACGGTGGTGATTACCAATTCAAAGCCCCTTTGCCATTCCTTACCGCGCTGGGTAGCTCAACGGCAATACTAAATAACGTAACCATCAATGGTGAATTGTTTAACGAAACCGTGAGCCTTTCTATCGGTGAAAGTTGGAGCGGTCAAAAAGCCGAGCTCACAATAGAAACTATCCCCGCTTACGCAAACCAGATAATGACGCAGCCTTATATGCACATACCGCATTTAGCGGATGCGGTATCTATACAAGGTGCGGAGTTACCCTTTAAATCGGTTGTTGAACTAGAAGGTGGGGCAGTTATAGCGGCCACCCCTCACGGCTCAGTGAGATTTGACCCGCGAGATGCTTACTTACATTTAGACCCAGGGGAAACCGAAAGCGCATTCTTTAGGTATTCCACTGAAACCAATATCTATACGCACCAGATAATCATAAATGCCTCACCCGAAGTGACCGCAAAAGTAGTGCAGCCTAGCAGCTTTGCAGGTCCGGGGTGGACCCGCGTCGGTGATCGATATACTGCCAGTAATGCAAGCTCAACGTTGAGCGCGAATTACAACTTCGAAGAAGGTGAGATTTATCAAATCTCATTGAAGTTAGAAGGTAGAACGACTGGCGGCGTAACACCTTCCATCGGCACCGCTCAAGGGCAATACAGCCATTATCTTGAAGGTACCGAAGTGTGGCTTATTCGCGCCCCAGCTAACGCTAGTATCGTAACTATTGAAGGGCAAAGCTATACAGGTGATGTGCTTAATATCTATGTTCGCAAGCTAATCAGAACAGAAACCCCCGCGGTACCGTTGCTTGAAGCTTCAGTGAGTGGAAGCATAGTAAATCTTGACTGGCTCCTAGACCCAGTAGAAAGACTGAGTGACACATCAACCCCAAGGGTTCACTTAACGGGCGTTTTAGACTACGCCCCGCGTGATGGTTACTTTGATAACGATGGCGGTCACTATTTATTTGAAAACGTGTCTTCTGTTGGCAACAAGGCGGCTCTTAACTTACGAGGCGGCACTGACCTTGAAGTGTGGAGGTTAGATGTAATCGGCGGGTATACCGGACAATACGACACATGGCAGTCAGCCATAGCCGCTGATATGAATGGGGGGCCCTACTTCGAAAAAGCCCAAGTGTGTTACGTAACCTGCGATTTATTGTTAGGCAGTAACACAGGTAATTACGACAGCAACAGTGATGTGTTCGTATTCAACGGCGGCGGTAAATCGGACGCCTACTCACCCGCTGCGTATGTTCTTGGTATGTATGGGCAGGGCTCATCTGATGGCGTTATAGATACTAAAAAACGGCTTGAGGTCAATCACTCCACGTTCATCGGTGCTTATCGACAACTTCGGGTTCACGGCGTGGCCACGGCGTTAGCGGCCAACTGCGACTTCACTCGGCTAGAAGGTACGAAAGAAAGTATCGCGCCTACCTACACTTACTCGCTCGTAGAGCTATGGAACGCTCGCGTTGATGGTATTCGATCCTCAACCCACGAGCAGTTAGATAATCAAACGAACTCAGACCATGTTAGGTATTCCGATGTCGGCGTTATTGGCGCATACAAAGACAGCGTAAAGGTACTAAAAAGCTACCCTACGGTTAACGACTTATGCCGCGTAGCCATGACAGATATGCAGTTTGAATACTCCACCAATAGCGGAAGCACTTGGCAAATATTAGCGGTGCCTGATGTTGGCTTACCTGGTGTGCTAGGCGCATTTAAAAGAACACTTCAATTAACTTCTAACACTTACGAAATCCGATGCCGCTGCTTAAACGGCGCACTTATCGGTGCTTGGTCAAACACAATTACAATTACAGTATAGAGAGAATATAGAATGGCAGCTTACATTTTAAATATGACACCGACTACCGGCGCTATCGGAAACTGGGAAAAAGCTAGAGGGGATTGGATAATAAATGAAAACAATCGCCTGATACCTAACGGAGAGCAGCCAGCAGCACCCCGTTGGGAGTTAAGTCAGGTGATGGGTACAGCAATAACCATGCAGGCCACTTTTGAAATGGCCCCCTCCAACCCAGGGGATACAAGTCAGAACGCAACATGGGGCTTTAAGTTACGCATTAAAGACGATGGCAGCTTTTTATGGGTGCGTATAGATACGGCTAGCGAAGAGGTATGGATATCATCGTATTCGAATGGCGTATATCAAACGGTAGGTAATAAAGTATCTAGAAATGTATCTACGTTTGAAGCTCATGATATTACCGTATCAGACGATGGCGACTTGATTTATTGCAATATCGATGGGGTAGACTTATTTGAACAAAGCGTAGCTTTTAACAGCGGGGAAACCCGCCACGGAATTATATCACCTAACTATGATGATGTAGAAATTATCTCGTTAGGCTGGGCAGACTACGCCGCCAAGTCACCTATTGATTTAAGTACCCCTGTAATCACTAGGAATGGTGCCGAAACGGTCACAGTGTTTATAGGTGATGGTTATGTAGAGCAAGGTGCCACAGCCGAAGACCCAGATGGTAACGCGCTAGCGGTAACGATAACGGATAATATAGATACCTCTACAGAGGGTTACTACACCGTTACTTACAGCGCCACATACCAAGATATAACGGTAACTACGGAAAGACAGGTTCATGTAAGACCCGAAAACTACGTTCCAGTAGCGGAAGATATAGAGTTGCTTTCCGTTATTAGTGGTTCAGCAGTAACCTTGCAGGTCGCGGCAACTGACCAAGACGGTGATACGCTATCTTACTTATGGTCACAAGTAGACAACGGCGCAGAATCGATAACCATAAATGACGCGAATAATGTTGCGTGTTATTTCACGGTTCCCAATGTTGCCCAAAACACCCAGTTTGAATTCCAAGTTACAATAAGCGATGGATTTAACGACCCCATAGTAAAGTCGGCTTACGTAAATGTAGCGGCCGAAGTACCAGTTCAAAGGGTAAGTGCAAACCGCACTGGTATAGCATTGTTCGAATCGGTGGTTTCGTTAAGCGTACCGAATGAGACAGGTTTTGTTTCTCATGATGTGACGCTAGTCAATAAATCGACAGGAGAAGGCATTGTAAATGCTGTCTATGAATTTGAAGATGGAAAGTTAGACATTCCCGCATCAACACCAAGAGGGTTGCCGTTTGTTGGTGTTATTAGCGAAGGTACAACCTTCCCTGCGGATAATGCGCAGCCAGTTATGGGCGCAAGTACAGGTGATATAGTTTGTCGCTGTAATGAGATGCTAAATAATCGAACCGGATTGTTCCCTTCAAACCTTACAACAGTAAATGATCTATCCAGCGCTGACGGTACATTCTACACAGAGCGTGGCGGACTGGTTACAAAATTGGGTGAAAATAATATGTATTCGCCAAACGGTATGTTTGACCATCTTAACCACGGCGAAGAGGATATTGACTACATCAAATACTTTGTAGGCGAGTCTGAGTTTAATATCCCTATTAGAATTTTACCTAGCCTGCAAACAAGTTCGAACATAGCGGGTTCTGATGCGTTTGTTACAAACTATGATTTTATTGAAGGTAAAACTTATGAAATCGCATTTACGGTCTCCGGCCTTACAGTAGGTGAGATAACACCTTTATTTAATGTGCCTAGTATCAACGATAACGATTATGCGCTATCTAAAAATGCTCGTGAAGTATGGCACATGAAAGCACCGGCAGGGGCTACAAGACTGACACTTACAACCTCTAACGGTTTCGATGGCACTATTTCTAATTTACACATACGCGAAGTGTTCAAGCCTGAAACCGCTGTTGCCCCTAGAAAGCTTGAGTTGCGAAGCATTAGAAAATCACAGCCTTTCTTACAGCCTGTTATGCATCCGCTTTACAGCATTATCGACAATCAAGAAATCATTGATTTAGATTACACCGGCGAGCCAGCATTTAACTCTGAATTTGGAATTAGGCATACTTCTCCGGTTGGGAACATTCGCGTAAAAGATGCATCCTTTGACGGTTTTAGAGTATCAATAACACTTGGCGGCGGGGAGCATTTAAATGTCGATAACGTTGATGTTTACTGTGGAACCGACACAGCAATAAGCCGCTGGCAAAAAGGATTTAGCCCTTCTGAAACTAACGAAGATCAATTCAAAAGCATGGTTTTTCTAAATAACCACGTTGACATGGGGTTGGAGTCGCATGGTGGGGATTACTCTAACGGCTCTAACTCAGATGCCCTTGTGTTGAATAGTGATAATAGAGTTGATTCAGCTTACGAGCACACTTCATATTTAGGCAACTGTTATATGTATGACCCAGGGGATGGTGTTATTGATGCCAAGTTACTCAGCATCACAAATTACTTTAGGGGCGAAAATGGATATAGAACAATGCGTGGGCACAGCAAGTCAATCCATTTAATGTGTAACACTTCTTTGTTTACCGGTGATACTACTCAATCCGCAATACACGTAACGTATACACGCAGTCGAGTAATACTGTTTAACACCTACGTCAACGGTAATCGCATAGTTGACAGGGATGATTTGCTAGTAAGTCAAGTGGTGGCGCAGGATACCTCTAGGGAAGATGCATTAAGCACCATACATATCGCTAAGACAATGCCCAACGTTACAGATAACGTTCTGTTCGCTTTTGATGAAATGTATGGGCAATACAAATTATCTTCTAGCGAAACATGGATAGATTTACCCCCTATCTACCATAACCATATTGAAGCTCTCGGCTGGCATTTAAACGTATCAGATGGCACTTATGACTTCCGCGTTAAGACTGTGCTAGGAACTTCTGAAAGCGGATGGACTTACTCAAATGAGGTGGAGGTGTTGAATGTTACCGCTTAATACGATGCAACCAGTAGTGCGGGATACTATCCCGCCTACTTTTTCAAACGATGAATTGGTATCGGCCGAAGTCAAATATGGAACGAATGTTTTTGTAAGCGGATTGAAGGCGTTAGATGAAGGCCGCGATATTAGTAGAGATATTCAATATTCATTTGAAGGCTTGCCGAATACTTTTGTTGAAGGCGGCTCGTTAAACGTATTGTTTTACCTCTATGATGGCGGTGCAAACTACATAGAACAAACAGTAACGGTGCCTATTGTTGGCGGCCCTAAATACCCTACACCGGTTCTTTTTGATTTTGAGCAGGCTACGGAAATCCCCGAAGAGTTCACCCAAACAAATGGCGAGTGGGCGATAACCGAAAGCGGTTTGCAGTGCATCGGAAGCGAACCTGCAAGCCCTCGATGGAATATTGTTTTAGATACAGATGCCGAAGCGGATATTCAAATTGAATTTGTACCTATGGAGGCCGGAAGAGTTCACGGCGTTATCGTAAGAGGTCAAAATTTAGATGATATGTTTTACGCTTGGTATCGTGATGGGGTATTTACAGTTTCAGACCGTAACACAGGCGTGACAGGTTCTTATGATTTGTATATGGATGAAACCTTAGAGGTTACAGATACTATATCGCTGGGGGCTAGGGTAGAAGAAGATACGTTAAGTTTTTACCACGGTTCAGAAAAGGTGTTAGAACATACCGACCCACGGCTTAGATACGCAAGACAGTTTGGTATTATATCTTCTAGCGATCAGGCGGTTTATAAAAAACTTATGGTTGGCAACCTTAATACTATTACTTTTGGGAATTATGACATGGCTAACACCCCACCAACAGCCAACGCCGGCCCCGACCAATCAGTGTCGGCGGGGGTAACGGTTCAGCTAGACGCATCTAGTTCAACACCTGGCACGAACCCCATTGCATTATATGAGTGGACGCAAACTGCTGGCGATACGGTAGCGCTTGAAGATGAAACTACCGCAACACCGTCTTTCAGTGCGCCAAGTACCACTATTGCGCAAACTATTACTTTTAGCTTGATTGCGATAGATACAGAAGGAAATCGTAGCGCTGCAGCCACTGTTTCAATTGATGTAGCCGCCGTTGTCTTAAGTGAAGTTTTAAAGATAATCGAACGATTAGATTTTGAGCTGCAAACGCAAGGTGATGTAAATGCTTATTATGGCCGTGCTAATCGTGAAGTAATGAAGCTGAAACCGTCCAGCATTGAAGGGTTGGTGATGGATGGTGAGTTTTTAAACCTAGAAAGCAACACGATCACTGAGGTGAAAATTGTGGCTGAGGGGGTTTCAATCTCATCTAAAACGGATGCAATTAACATCAATAAATCTGAGCTCATTCCTCGGCTTGGTGATTTAGATATTAATAAAAATGGAAATATCTACTTTAGCATTATTGTTTTCGTAGAGGGTGACGACAAAGGTGTGGTTGTGTCGTCGAAAGGGGCAACAGGCAACAAACCAATGATTTACGTCACTCTATAAGGTAAAGATCATGCCATATCTCACCACTCAGTTTGGTTCAATTAATATTGAAGACTACGTAACAAGTAGAATTATCCGTATTAAATACAATGGTAAAAACTTTAAATTTTTTGGGCAGTCTGAAGGCGAGAATGGCATGATTATCTATATAGGGCATGGTGAATTAGAGTTCCGTGTTGTGGCCGCACTGAAAGACTGGTGCGCTAAAAACGGCATCGGTTATGTTCGGTGGGGTGATGGCCCTGAAGCAAACAAGACCATAAACATCCTCAAAAAGGCTTCATAATATTCGCCTTTTTTAAACGGTAGAATGCGGCCTTCAGGAGTGCGTTTAATTCTGAAAATAACAATTAAACTATTGATATATATTATTTTTACCATGTGATTTAAAATCCCTCGTCAGTAATGACGTGCCGGTTCAAGTCCGGCCCCGGGCACCATTTCTTTGTCTTACATCTTCTTTTACAGTCTTTTAGACCTAGTAAAAACAAGCCTTTCAGGTTATTTGTTGTCTTCGGTTGTCTTACCTCGTCTATTGAAATCTACGCATAAATGGTGCTACTGTTGGTGCTATCTAAGTTCAATTCTACTTGGTAGCACCATATGCCACTCACAGACCGTGCTATAAAAGCCATCAAGCCAGCTGACAAAGATCAGTGGGTATCCGATAAAGATGGGTTGCGCTTATTGGTTAAAACCAATGGTAACAAATTCTGGCGTTTAAAATACCGATTTGCAGGTAAACAAAAGACCTTGGCGTTGGGCTCCTATCCTGAGACATCACTTTCTAAAGCTCGTGAATTGACTATGCAAGCCAGACTTACGGTTAAATCTGGTATCGATCCCGCTGCAGAAAAGCGCGAGAAGGTGAGGGAAGAGCAACGCTTAAACGAAGATTTGTTTATGAACGTCGCCAGAGAGTGGTGGGAACAGCAAAGCGGAGGCTGGACCGAGAACCACGCCAGACGCGTATGGCTTCGGTTAAAAGATAACTCTTTTACGGCACTTGGTAAACGCCCTATATCCACTATACGGCCACGAGATGTAATAGAAACCGTAAGGGACATAGAAAAGCGCGGGGCGTTAGACGTTGCACAGCGTGTACTCCAAGATATCGGACGCGTATGCCGCTACGCCGTTCAGACTGAGCGGATTAACTTTAACCCAGCGAGTGAATTAAGTGATGTACTGAAGTCTCGAAAGGTTGAACACCGAGCTTCACTACCAAGAGAGCAGTTACCTGCATTTGTTAAAGCTTTATCCTCCTATGAAGAAAAGGGCAGGCTGCTAACCAAGTATGCTATTCAGTTGCTGGTGCTAACCTTTGTTCGCCCTGGGGAGCTTCGTGGGGCAAAGTGGGAAGAGTTTAATTTTGATGACAGTATTTGGCGTATTCCCGCCGAGCGCATGAAAATGCGCTCTGAGCATATTGTGCCGTTATCAAAGCAAGCAATTGAAGTCATTGATAGGATCCGTCCTATTACTCAACAATATCAGCTTCTATTTCCGTCTGAACGTGATAGAAATGATCCAATGTCCGATAACACAATGCGCAGAGCAATATTTAAGCTGGGATACGACGGCACCAAGCCCGGAAAAGCGAAAGCGAATCCTCATGGGTTCCGTGCTACAGCATCATCCATTTTGAATGAACAAGGCTTCAACCCTGACGCTATTGAAAGACAATTATCACATATGGAGCGCAACGGCGTTCGAGCCGCATATACTCACCACGCTAGGTACTTAGATGAACGCAAAGAAATGATGCAATGGTGGGCTGATTACGTGTTTGGCAAAACGCTATACAAAACGAATAAGAAAAGGAGTGAGGCTTTTAGAACGCTAATAGCAAAGTAACTTGGCAGAAAGCATAATGCGTACACTTTACAACCGTACAGAAATAAACCATACTATTCTAAAGTATAAGTAAGTTGCTAGGTAAAATGCTGGAACATATCAGTTATGCTCAAAAACAACGATTAGCCTACATAGACTTTTGTTTATTATTTAAAGGTTCGATTTATAGACAAGAAATCATAAACCGCTTCGAGATCGGTCTTTCGGCGAGCTCTCGTGATTTCAGTATTTATAAAGAGCTAGCACCAGCTAATCTCAGTTATAATACGGTAGACAAGCGTTACTATCAGACGCCTCAGTTCAAACCTGTCTTCGAACATGATGCAAGGCGGACCTTAACTAAACTGGCTAACAACATATCTGACGGCTTTGATGCAATAGGTGATATTCACTTTCCAGTAGAGGCACCGTCTAGTCTCAATATTCCAGACATCTTTATAGTTGCGCAGCTGGTACAAGCCATTCTCAATAATAAAGCGGTTAGCGTTATCTACACGTCACTTTCTAGCGGTTCGAATGCCAGAGAACTTGTACCGCACTCCATAGTCGACAATGGTCTACGCTGGCACGTTCGAGGCTTTGATCGTAAGAGTCAAAGCTTCCGAGACTTCGTGTTAACGCGCATTAGTAAAGTAACAATAAAAGACATGCCTAATGAGGAAGAAAGCGCCCAAGCGGATACCGAATGGCAGCGCCTCATACCGCTTCAACTCGTGCCCCATCCAAAGAACGTAGAACATCCTACCGCGATAGAAATGGATTACGGAATGGACAACAAGCAATTGCTTATCGAGGTGCGAGCGGCAATGGCAGGCTATCTGTTAAGACGTTGGAACGTTGATTGTACCGAGCGGGGTACGCTTAAAGGCTTAGAGTACCAACTTTGGCTGCAAAATCGGTTTACTTTAAATCGCGTGCCGAATTTGGCTATAGCGCCTGGATATGAAACTAAATTGAATTAGAAACGCATTTGCGTTTTAAAAGGAATAAATAAATGGAACACTCTGTACACAATAAACTCGTATCTTTCATTTGGAATATCGCGGACGACTGTCTTCGCGATGTGTATGTACGCGGTAAATACCGTGATGTAATTTTACCCATGGTAGTACTCCGTCGCTTGGATACATTGCTTGAGCCAAGCAAGCAGGCAGTATTGGACGAAGTTAAGTTTCAGAAAGAAGATATGAATGCCACAGAACTTGACGATGAGCCACTAAAGGCTGCATCGGGTCAGGTGTTTTACAATGTTTCTAAATGGACGTTAAAAAGCCTATTCAGCACAGCGACTAACAATCAGCAAATCTTGCTAGCTAACTTTGAGGAATACCTCAATGGCTTTAGTGATAACGTTAAAGAGATCATTGAGCGTTTCGAGCTGCTATCTAAAATCCGTCATATGGCAGGTAAAGATGTGCTGCTTGATGTACTTGAGAAATTTGTTTCCCCGCATATCAACCTCACTCCCAACCAAGCTGAAGATCCAGACGGTAACAAACTACCAGCCCTAACAAACTTGGGTATGGGTTATGTCTTTGAAGAGCTTATTCGTAAGTTTAATGAAGAAAACAACGAAGAAGCTGGTGAGCACTTTACGCCGCGTGAAGTAATCGAACTAATGACGCACCTTGTTTTTGATCCTATCAAAGATGATTTACCGCTAACAATGTCTGTTTATGACCCAGCTTGTGGTAGCGGCGGTATGCTGACTGAATCTCAGAACTTTATTGAAGAAAGATATCCAGCGGCCAATCGTGATATTTACCTGTACGGTAAAGAAATCAACGATGAGACTTACGCTATCTGTAAGCTGTCTCTTATACACATCTCCGAGCCCACGAGACGGACTCCTATCTCGT
>OJFS01000719.1_pt1 | contig 11300 bp, 10 predicted proteins | sample 1594231 | NCBI WGS metagenome assembly OJFS01 (sample SAMN05416847, study PRJEB24817) | seawater metagenome | isolation source: Sea water | place: Canada:Atlantic | collected 2013-07
TCTCGTGGGCTCGGAGATGTGTATAAGAGACAGCTACTATCGCGGTTTACGACCTCGGCGGCGGTACGTTCGATATCTCGATTATCGAAATTGCAGAAACCGATGGCGAACACACATTCGAAGTATTGTCGACGAATGGTGATACGTTCCTTGGCGGTGAAGATTTCGATCTGCGTCTAATCGATTATTTAGCAGACGAGTTTAAGAAAACGTCGGGTATGGATTTGCATAACGATCCACTCGCGTTGCAGCGCTTAAAAGAAGCGGCAGAGAAGGCGAAGATCGAGCTTTCTTCATCGCAGTCTACCGAGGTGAATTTGCCTTATATTACCGCCGATGCAAGCGGCCCTAAGCACTTGGTGCAAAAGTTAACACGGGCGAAATTTGAAGCGCTTGTTGAAGACTTAGTCGAGCGTACCCTCGAGCCATTGAAGCTTGCCCTCGCGGACGCCGATCTTCAAATCGGTGGTATCGACGATGTCATTCTTGTTGGTGGCCAGACGCGCATGCCTCTCGTTCAAAAACGCGTGACAGAGTTTTTCGGTAAAGAGCCGCGCCGTGATGTAAATCCGGACGAAGCGGTAGCGGTAGGTGCGGCGATTCAGGCGGCAGTATTGTCTGGTGACGTCACCGATGTCTTACTCCTCGACGTGACGCCTTTGTCGCTCGGTATCGAGACTATGGGCGGTGTTGCTAGCACGTTAATCGAGAAGAACACGACTATCCCAACGAAGAAGACGCAGGTCTTCTCAACGGCAGACGACAATCAAACAGCCGTGACTATTCACGTCGTTCAAGGCGAGCGTAAGCAAGCGGCGCAGAATAAGTCGCTTGGTCGTTTCGACTTGTCGGACATTCCTCCTTCGCCGCGTGGCATGCCACAGATCGAAGTGGCATTCGACCTGGATGCAAACGGCATATTGAATGTGTCCGCGAAAGACAAAGCGACGGGTAAAGAGCAGTCTATTGTGATCAAGGCATCGAGCGGACTGTCGGATGAAGAGATCGATCAGATGATCAAAGACGCCGAGGCGAACTCAGCAGACGACAAAAAGTTTGAAGAAATGGTCACGGTTCGCAATACAGCCGACGGCATGATTCATGCGACTAAGAAGACTGTTGAAGAAGCTGGCGACAAAGCAACTGACGAAGAGAAAGAGGCAATCAATACGGCAATCGCCGAACTCGAAGAAGCGCTTAAAGGCGATGATAAAGAGTCGATCGAGGCGAAGACCACAGCATTAACAGAAGCCTCGTCTGCGCTAGCGCAGAAGATGTATGCGGATGCCGCGGCAGCCGAAGGCGCAGAGAATGCAGCCGAACCTGGCGGAGAAGACGACGCCGTAGACGCCGAGTTCGAAGAAGTTAAGGACGAAGAAAAGGATAAGTAATCCTTAACAACCGAGAGTTTTATGTCAAAACGTGACTACTATGAGGTACTAGATGTAGAGAGGGGAGCCGACGCGGCCGCTTTGAAAAAGGCCTATCGCCGCGTCGCGATGAAGAATCATCCCGACCGAAACCCAGATAACCCCGATGCGGAAAACATTTTCAAGGAGGCCAATGAGGCCTTCGAAGTGTTGTCCGACAAAGACAAACGCGCCCGCTATGACCAGTATGGTCATGCGGGCGTTGACGGTCAGACGAGTGCAGGCGGCGCAGACTTTGGCGATATGTTTGGCGATATTTTCGGCGACATATTTGGCGGTGGGCGCGGAGGCGGTGGTAGAAGCCACGTGCGTAAGGGGGCGGATCTTCGCTACAACCTCGACCTTAGCTTAGAAGACGCGGTGCGTGGAACGACGGTTAAAATACAGATTCCTACTACTGTGACCTGTGGAACCTGTGACGGTTCTGGTGCTAAGAAAGGCTCGCAGCCTATCGACTGCACAACTTGTGGCGGCCATGGGCAGGTTCGCATGCAACAGGGGTTTTTCTCTGTGCAGCAAACGTGTCCGCGCTGTCAGGGCGCAGGCAAACAGATTAAAGATCCTTGCAATACCTGTCATGGGCGCGGGGCGGTTCGTGAAAACAAAACGCTGTCTGTTAAGGTGCCAGCAGGTGTTGATACGAGCGATCGCATACGCCTCACAGGCGAGGGTCAAGCCGGCGAGCACGGTGGACCGCCAGGCGATTTGTACGTTGAGATGAACGTGCAGCCGCATAAAATATTCGAGCGAGAGGGTGCGGATTTATTCTGTGAGATTCCCATAAGCTTTGGTGATGCAGCCCTCGGCGGCGAGCTAGAAGTACCGACGCTAGATGGGCGAGTGAAGCTTAAGATTCCTGTCGAAACTCAAACCGGAAAACTGTTTAGATTGCGCGGCAAAGGCATAAAGCCTGTTCGTGGTGGCAATGTCGGCGATTTACTTTGCCGTGTCGTGGTCGAGACGCCTGTGCATTTAACTAAGCGGCAGAAAGAGATTTTGGAAGAATTTCAGACTATTCAAGAAGGTGAAGGTAAAAAGCAGTCGCCTAAACGTACGTCATTCTTTGACGGCGTGAAGAGTTTTATTGACGAACTGCGTGGCTAGAACGTTTTGTCAGTTGAGAGTCAAAAACGCGGCGTCATCGCCGCGTTTTTGTTGGCGCATGTTTAATAAAAAATCTTATCTGCTGCGAATCTAGCCGAGTATCGCTGCGTGTTCTTCTGGTGCGAGCCTTGGACCAAAATTAGACACGACCCGCGCCGAGGCGAGAGACGCTAAATTTCCAGCCGCCTCGAAGTCCATTCCATTGGTGATGCCATACAAAAATGCGCCGGCGAACATGTCGCCCGCACCATTTGTATCGATCGCATTGACGGCATTGGGGGCTATGGGGATGCGGCGATCGCCATCGAATAACAACGCACCTTTGGCACCGAGGGTAACGACGAGCTTCTTTGCGAAATCTTGCGCTTTCGTAAAGGCAGCTTCAAAATCATCTGTCTGCGCCCACAGACCCAATTCTCGCTCGTTGCAGAATAAGAGATCGACTCCGGTGCCAAGTACTTCATTGATGTTGTCGCGGAAGTATTCGAGCATCGAGGGGTCCGAAAAGGTCATTGCGGTACTGACGCCTTGGCTTTCGGCATAGCGCTTGAGTTCGATAATGGCAGCGCGCGCGCTCGGCGAAGTCACTAAATAGCCTTCGAGGTAGATGTATTTCGAACGGTCTGCGGCACTTAGGTCTAGGTCTGAACTATCAATCGAACCCGACACGCCGAGGTGGGTATGCATCGTGCGTTCCGCATCTGGACTGATCATGACAACACAGCGACCACTGGCGCCTTCGGCACGTTGGCTTTCGGTGTTGGTCTCGATGTTCTGATCGCCAAGCTGCGAAAGAAAGAAGTCGCCAGTCTCATCGTTTCCCAGTTTGCAGGAGTAATAGGCGCGGCCTCCGAACTGGCTGAGCGCATAAAGCGTGTTGGCAGCAGAGCCGCCACCGGCGCGCTTCTTAAGTCCGTGCTCTGCCATCAATAACTCAACGAGTTTGGCCTGTTCATCACCTTCGACCAGCGTCATTAATCCCTTCTCTATACCATGCGAGTCGAAGAAGGCGTCGCTGACCTCGAATTCCTTGTCGACGAGGGCATTGCCCACGGCATAAACATCGTATTTTTTATCGTGAGACATTCAGCAAATTCCTTGGGTAGCTGCGTTAGCTAGCGAGGGCGGCAAACGCGTTTTCGGCGGCAGCGAGCGTTGCGGCGAGCTCAGCATCGCCGTGGACGATTGAGATGAATCCTGCTTCAAACGCGGAGGGCGCGAGATAAACGCCGCCATCGAGCATGAGGTGGAAGTAACGCTGGAAATGGTCTGAATTGCAGGCCATAACCTGAGCGAAATTCGTCACAGTGTCCTCTTCGCTAAAAAAGCAGCCGAACATTCCGCCGACTTGATTGGTAGTGAAAGGAATACCTGCTGCTGCTGCGCGCACCTTGAGCCCCGTCATTAACTGTTCAGCGCGAGCGCCGAGGTCTTCATAGAAACCAGGCTGTGAGATAGCGTCGAGCATACAAATGCCGGCTGCTACGGCGAGAGGGCTACCCGATAATGTGCCCGCTTGATACACCGCGCCGAGCGGCGCAATCATGTTCATTATATCGGTGCGGCCGCCGAAAGCGCCAACGGGGAGTCCGCCACCAATTACTTTGCCAAGGCAAGTCATATCGGGAGTCACGCCGTAGACTTCCTGCGCGCCGCCGCGAGCGACACGGAAACCGGTCATCACTTCGTCGAATATCAACACGGTGCCGTGTTTATCGCAGACCGCGCGCAGTGTTTCGAGAAACCCAGGGACTGGCGGGACAAGATTCATGTTTCCGGCAATAGGCTCAACGATCAGACATGCGATGCTGTCGCCATGCTTGGCAAAAAAATCCTCGACCGCCTGCGCGTCGTTGTAAGGCAGCACATGGGTGAGGTCTGTGTAAGCCTTGGGAACGCCAAGCGAGTCGGGCTCGCCAAGCGTGAGAGCACCCGAGCCGGCTTTCACTAGCAGGCCGTCAGCATGGCCGTGATAGCACCCTTCGAATTTTACAATTGCATCGCGTCCGGTATAGCCACGCGCGACGCGAATCGCGCTCATCGTCGCTTCGGTACCCGACGTGGTCAGCCGCACTTTCTCTATTGAGGGGACGATATCGACGATTTTCGTCGCGATAGTAATCTCAGCTTCTGTAGACGCACCATAGCCGATGCCCTGATCTAGCTGCTTGCGCAGCGCGTCAACGACGAGCGGGCTGCCATGACCCAATATCAGCGGTCCCCAAGCCCCAACATAGTCGACATAGCGATTGTCATCGGCGTCTATTAAATAAGCGCCCTCGCCCCCTTTAAAAAACAGTGGGTTGCCACCGACGCTGCGAAATGCGCGGACAGGTGAATTGACGCCGCCAGGAATGACTTTCTGCGCGGCGTCGAAGAGCGACTTAGAATTAGCGTGGTTCATTTGGGGTCCTTCAGGGCCTTGAATTATCGTAAGCTTTGGGTCTTTGAGCTGTGCGTTTTCTGTTAGTGGTTCACTACGCTAGTCGGCGCGACAAAGTTTCACACTTTGCTGCTAACGCGGCTCGGGCAACTGTGAGTAAGCGCACGTAGGCAGCATTAGACAGCCGTGCATTTTCCTTGTTGCTCCCGCCAATAGCAACTAGCCGCAGGAATTATCCGTTGGCGACGCTTGCTCTTGTCTGTATTGCGTTAGGCGCCGAATACGGGCTTGACGACAACGAGGATAACAATCGGTACCATCATGAAGATTGGGATTTCGTTAAACACGCGGAAATATTTATGGCTACGCACGGTGCTGTTAGTTTTTAGTTTGTCGAGAAATTGCCAACACACTGCATGGTAGATTAACAGCAAGACCACGAGGCCGAGTTTCGCGCGCATCCAAGGCGCCGAGAGGTAGTAGCTCGGGCTGCCGGCAATAAGCCATGCGCCGAGGGCGACCGTAACCACAGCCGATGGCGTCATAATGCCCCAAAACAATTTAGATTCCATGATACTGAATCGGTCTTTGCTTACCTGATCATCGCTCATCGCGTGGTAGACGAAGAGGCGGGGAAGATAAAAGATGGCGCTAAACCACGTGATTACCGCCATGATATGAAGAGCCTTGATCCACAACATCGAATATTCTCTTGGTGCTTGAATTTGTTGCCCGCACAGTCGATGGTTTTATACAATCAACTTGTCTGAACAGTGTCAAATGAAGTGCCAAGCCTACCACACGGCGCGCCTTAAGATTTGCTGGTAGAGTGATTCGCTGTAGATCGATTATGATCTTAGTGGTCAGCAGGTGTAACATCGACAGCGGATCACAAAAAGCTAGGACAACAAGATTAGGCCGCCGTGCCGGTTTCAGAGGTAATATTCAGTGATCAAGGTAGGAATTGTTGGCGCAACAGGTTACACCGGAGTCGAGCTACTGAGGCTGTTAGCGCCACGAGACGAAGTGGACATTGCTGTGGTGACCTCGCGCGAGCTAGAGGGCACGTTAGTGGCAGATCTATTTCCGAGCCTCCGTGGCCACATAGCGTTATCGTTCAGCGCGCCGGACATTCGGGTTCTTGGGGTGTGTGATGTTGTCTTTTTTGCAACGCCGCATGCAGTCGCTATGCATACTGTCCCAGCGCTCCTCGCCCTCGGTACTCGGGTAATCGACTTGTCTGCTGACTTTCGCATAAAGGACATTCCAACCTGGGAGAGCTGGTACGGCGGTGGTCATGCATGCCCCGAGCTTGTTGCCGATGCTGTGTATGGGCTGCCTGAGGTTAATCGCGACGCTATCCTCAGCGCGCGGCTGATCGCCGTGCCGGGCTGTTATCCCACCGCGATTCAGCTTGGGTTCCTGCCACTGCTCGAGGGGGCCATGGCGAGTCTCGATAGACTGATCGCCGACGCCAAATCTGGGGTGAGCGGCGCAGGGCGTAAAGCAGCAGTTGGGAGTTTATTCAGTGAGTCTGCCGATTCGATAAAAGCATATGGAGTAGAAGGCCACCGGCACTTACCAGAAATTAAGCAGGGCCTTGAGGCAGCAGCTGGTGCAGAGGTCAGCTTAATGTTCGTGCCTCACCTTACGCCTATGGTTCGAGGTATTCTCGCAACGCTCTATGCGCCTCTCAAGCTCGGTGTCGAAGCATCCAATGAAAGCTTGCAACAAATCTATGAGGCGCGCTTTGCCAACGAGCCTTTCGTTGAAGTTCTTCCGCAGGGCCAGCTTCCCGCAACGCGCGATGTGAGAGGCTCGAATCGATGTGAAATCTCGGTACGTTATAATGATGAGACGCACACGGCGATCGTAATCGCGGTCGAAGATAATTTGGTGAAGGGCGCCTCGGGGCAGGCGGTCCAAAATATGAACATAATGTTCGGGCTACCCGAAACACAGGGGCTCTGTGGAATCGCAGTGTTGCCCTGAACCTTTAGCGACCAATTTCAAGCCAACTTTTTACATCTAGCGCGGCCAATCGATGCCGCTAAGAGAAAACAGCAATGCCCAATGTAGTGAAAGGTAGCAGACAAGAGCGCATGATTGTGGTGCCGCATAGGCCCGGTCGAAGCCTAGTGCTTGCGCTTGCCATCGTCTTTTCTGTATTAGTGATGACGCTCGGCGGCGCTTACCTTGGTTTCACGCAGGGATTTGATGCCCAGCTCGATGACCAAACAACACTCAGCGAACTTGATGCGATGCTGGAAGTTGTTTCTTCCGAAAATGAAGAGCTCAGGCGGCGCAATGCCCTAGCTGAACGAGATGCAGAGGTCAACCAGAGGGTAGCTCAAGAGGTTGATAGCGAGCTCAATGCCTTGCAGCTGCGTATCGCAGAACTTGAGTCTGACGTACAATACTACCGGCAGGTAGTCTCGGAGCAGATCGAGAGTACAGGATTGATGATTTCGCGCTTCGATCTCACGTCAACCGCGAAGGCAAATACAAAAAGGTATAAGCTTGTTTTGCGGCAACAAGACGCCGATGGCGATACCTATCTAAACGGGTACGTCAACGTTACGCTAGTGGGGCGGCAAGAGGGGCAGTCGAGGCGTCTTCCGCTTCGAGACGTGTCTTTGGAACAAGACGAAAATGATATCCGCCTAAGGTTTAAGTATTTTCAGAATATCGAAGGTGAGATAGTAATTCCCTATGATTTTACACCTGAGAAGATCGAAATCAGCGCAATAGCAGTTACGCCGGTCGCGAAAAGAGTTGATCAAATATTCGAGTGGGACGAATAGTCTCCCGATTTTTGAAAAATAACTGTCAAAGGAGAGGGAGTGATGCCGATAGACTTAATGTCCGACCTTAAGGAGTAGAGAAACGATGTTTAACAGCACAGAGACAGGCGTCATTGATGCTTCAGTGAAGCGCAGTAACAACAACACTCCCACGCATACATTGATTTCGCGTGATACCGAAATCGTTGGGGATATTCATTTCAGTGGCGAGCTCATCATCGAGGGGCGCGTACGCGGATCTATTTTTGCCGAAGATGTAGGCGATCCGATCGTTCGCTTGCCAGAAAGTGGTACCGTCGAAGGGGATATCATTGCGCCCTCGGCTGTAATCAATGGTTTAGTGCATGGTAATGTTCACTGCTCTAAGCACATCGAACTCGCGAGCAAAGCGTCTGTAGTAGGCGATATCCGCTACAGTATGATTGAAATGGTTCTAGGTTCAGAGGTCAACGGCAAGCTCGAACGTATTATCGACGGAGGAGGTGGTGCGCCTCTGGAGAGTGATACGCCCCAACCTAACGTCATTGCAGAGCCTACAGAGTTAGCAGAACCGCTTGATCGGTCGGATTCTGGCACGCCATAACCATTAATTTAATACTTGGCTATTTTACTTGGTTATTGAGACAATCTTCGTAGGGTGCATCGCGCACCTATACGATTTGCCTTTCAGTCTGCACAAATTTTGAAAATAACCAAAATGTCTGTCGTTCAATCACAAGCACCAACAATCATGTCTCTAACTGATAGCGCTGCTGCTAAGGTTCAGAGCTTGATTGCCGAAGAGGGTAATCCTCAGCTCAAGCTGCGGGTTTTCGTCACTGGGGGTGGTTGCTCTGGGTTTCAGTATGGCTTCTCGTTCGACGAGGAAGTAGCCGACGACGACACACTTATCGAGAATAAGGGCGCCAGCTTACTGGTCGACCCGCTTTCTTATCAGTATCTGGTTGGCTCTAAAGTCGATTATCTCGAGGGCCTCGAGGGTTCTCGTTTCGTTGTAAACAACCCTTTGGCTACAACAACCTGCGGATGCGGGTCTTCCTTCTCGATTTAAAGCTAGCTCGCGGATGTCGGGCTGGGATAAATCCCACCAAGCATTACAGGCTTTTTCGCGCCAGTGAACGGCGAAGTGACGACCGCTACCCCGTCTAAGGTCTGTTGTGCCATCCAAGCGAAAGCCATCGCCTCGAGCCAATCGGGATCAATGCCGATTTCTGCCGTAGTCCCGACATAATAGCCAGGCATGAGCTTGCCTATCCGTTTTAATAGCGCTGTGTTGTGTGCGCCGCCCCCGCAGAGATAAATTTCACCTTGGCGCATTCCCGCTAGCAGAGCGGTTGAGAGTGTGGTGGCAGTAAATTCTAGCAGGGTGGCTTGGATGTTTTGCGGGCTAGGCCACTGCTTTAACGATGCGAGTCGCTGTTCGAGCCAAGCGCCGTTAAAAAGCTCGCGGCCAGTGCTCTTGGGTGCTGCTAGCGCGAGATAGGGTTCGGACATAAGTTCTGCCAAAAAAGCCGTATCGACGCTGCCGCCTGTTGCCCACTCCCCATTTTTGTCGAAGCGCGCACCGTCGTGCTGTGCAATCCAAAGATCCATTAAGACATTGCCAGGGCCCGTATCGAACGCGACCCTCTCGCCGTTTGCTAACAGTAGCGTGATATTTGCGATGCCGCCAATGTTCACTATCGCGCGGTTCTTGGTTGGTGATGCGCAGCAGTGTTGATGCAGTAGTGGCGCGAGTGGGGCACCTTGCCCGCCGGCCGCCATGTCGCGGCGACGAAAGTCTGCGACAGTCGTAATGCCCGTCCTCTCGGCGATTGTATTTGGGTCGCCAATCTGCAGGCTAAACGGCGCCGCTGAATTGGGTTGGTGGAAAGCAGTTTGGCCGTGGCTTCCGATGGCTTCTATTTCTTGTGCGACGATTCCGGCAGCCGCAAGTGTCTTTGCGACTGCATCGGCAAAGCAGCGCCCGAGTTCGATGTCGAGTCTACCGAGTTCGGCGAAGGGCGCCTGTTTGTCCGCGCAGAGAGTGAGGACATCGTGCCTGAGATTTTCGGGAAGCGCGTGACAGTGGGCGGCGATGAGGGCAGGCGTACCGCCAGCTAGATCAACGATAGCGCAGTCTATGCCATCGAGGCTCGTGCCTGACATCAGGCCGATAAAGAGGCGCTTCGCTGCAGGCATTGGCGCCTCCTAGGCGTAGAGTAAATAGTGAGCGTTCGCTATCGCGCGAGAGTAATTAATGTCGGCCTTTCACCTTGTGCTGCGAGCGCATTAAACTGCTCTACCAAGCCTGCAGTCTGCGACTTGAAGCGTTGAAGTTGGGCAGGGTCGACTGAGCGCGCTTCAGGGAGTTTATCGACGATCGTGCGCGGGTTCTGGTGCACGCCGTTCACGAGGAACTCATAGTGTAGATGAGGTCCAGTCGCGCTGCCGGTCGAGCCGACAGTGCCAATGATGTCGCCTTGGCGAACACGCGCGCCTTTCTTGTAAGCGCCAAATTTATTGAGATGAGCGTATTTGGTTTCGAAACCCCCTGAGTGCTTAACGATGACCAGATTGCCAAAAGAGCCTTTGCGGCCAGAGAACGTCACAAGACCGTCGCTTGTCGCACGAATTGGCGTGCCCGTTGGGGCGGCGTAATCAGTGCCCTTGTGCGCGCGAATGGTGTTTAGCACAGGGTGTCTGCGGTTGGGATTGAAGTTGGAGCTTATGCGAAAGACATCTAGAGGGCTGCGCAAGAACGCTTTGCGCATGCTTTCTCCCTCGGCATTGTAGTAACCGACCTCGCCTTCATTATCGATGAATCTGACAGCGGTAAAGACCTTGCCTTGACTGATGAAACGCGAGGCGAGTATTTCTCCGTGGCCTATAAATTCGCCATCGAGGTATTTCTCTTCGTAAAGAATGCTGAATTCATCGCCCGTGCGCGGATCAAGGATAAAGTCGATCACGCCACCGAAGATGTTGGCCATCTCCATGATCGTTGTAGCGGGAATTTGTTCGCGCTTACCGGCAAGGAATAGATTGTCGCTAATAGTACCGACTTTAAATGTTTGGCGAATCTCAGGAGTCTTAAGGATGGTGTCGACTGAATAGCCGCTATCATTTCGAGTAAAAAGATAGCCTTCGAGAGGATTCTTCAACACGCGCAGCTGATCTAACCTGCCTGTGGCCGGAATATTAAATTCGAGCTTATAGCCGGGGTAAACACGGTTGAGTACTTTTGCTTCGGCGCTACTGTTAAGTAGCGTAAAGAGATCACCATCGTTAAGGCCAACCGTTCCAAACATAGAAGATAGGCTGTCGCCGGAAGCGATTTCATATTTTTCCCAAATGAGAGGACTGGCGCCTTTGGCAACTGGGGTGATCGAAGCGATATGTGAATCAGTAACCATGTCATAAGGTTGAGGCGTTTTTTTAGTAATTGCCGGTCCTGCGCTACTCGATTCGCTAGGAAGTGCAAGTAGCCCAAGCATGCAAACACCTAAGCCGCCTGCTAAGTAAGCATGGCCGTGAAAGTAGCGGGATGCTATGGACCTGTCTCTTATACACATCTGACGCTGCCGACGAATAGAGAGG
>OJFS01000721.1_pt1 | contig 11282 bp, 9 predicted proteins | sample 1594231 | NCBI WGS metagenome assembly OJFS01 (sample SAMN05416847, study PRJEB24817) | seawater metagenome | isolation source: Sea water | place: Canada:Atlantic | collected 2013-07
ATAACATTAGGGGTTGTTAAGGTATCGATAAAATTGGGGTATTTCACAAGGCCCAAAACACTTCGGCGGCACAAGTTCATGCCGTGTTCTGCAGTGTAAGGCTCTAACTGAGTAACAATGCGAAAGGTCTGGCCGTTGCCTTCGAAACCGCCATGGCTATGCATCATGTAATTGAGGGCAATTTCACCGCCATGACCAAAGGGGGGATGGCCAATATCATGGGCTAAGCATAGGGTTTCAATAAGCGTCGCATCTAGTGCCAACTCATTCGCAATATCGGGGAATTTTCCACCTAGCTGTGCTGTAATCCCAGTGCCAATTTGGGCAGCCTCTAATGAATGGGTAAGGCGAGTGCGATAAAAGTCACTTAGTCCAACCCCCAAGACTTGGGTTTTGGCTTGTAAACGTCTAAACGCGGCACTGTGCAGTACACGAGCTTTATCCCGCTGGTAAGGGTTACGATGGTCGCCGTCTCGTGAAACACTTCGCGGCAAGCGGCGAGCGTGTAATTCCTGTTCCCATCTTTGTACTGTCACTGCATGCATTCCTTAACATTCAACATTTTTGCTAGCTAGGTTGGTATTGTTAGACAAGTCTCAACCTGTATTGGATTCTTCAGACACGGTGTCACTTAACGAAAGTTTTGGGTAGGGAAAACCGCCCGAATAACGTAAAATAATTTTATCGTGCACAAAGGTTAATAACCTGAATGACATGCACTAAATAGCATCAAAATTCAAATAGATACCTTGATACTATTCACTAATACTATGTATGTCTAGCGCATAGTTTGAGTAGTATATAAAGCGACTATTTTTCATCAGCGATTTCATACAAGTAATCAACCATGGCTTCAGCGTGGTTCCGCTTAACCCTTAGGTTGGGCATTAGGCTCTGAGGCTTAAAATGTGGTGGGTCCATAATCCACTGGATCAGATTTTCTCGCGTGGTTGGCAAGGTACCGGCAATAAATCGTCTATTTACCATATTATTTAAGGGGGGACCAACATGATAGCTTGCAGATGCAATACCATCGATAACATGGCAACTAGAGCAGTTGTATTGTTGCATTGCAACTTGCCCAGAAAGTGCTTGTGTAGCACGAGGCTCTGCTAAGCTAGACTGCGTAATAGCCGTTTCATCTTGCTGGTTGGCAAGTACACTCTCGACACCCTCAATAGCGAAGTTATGGTCTGCCAATTGGGCATATTCAGCTTTTGACAATGTGGGCAACACCTTAACCAGGGCGACCAATTCCCATAATTCCTCTTGGTTTAAACGATATTTCCAAGCTGGCATACCCGACATTTTTATGCCATTTTCTATCACCCAATATAATTCAGCGGGTGAACGCTGGCGAGCCACGCGTACAATAGCACTTGGTGGTGGCATCATGCCAAGCGAAAACGGCTCGGGTGCAACACCGGGTGCGCCATGGCATGCAATACAATGTCGCTGGTAGTTTTCCAAGCCAGACCTTTGCCAGTCAAACAGGGTTAAATCTGGAACTTGCTCGTCTACCCGGGCATCTACCGCTTGAATACGTGCATGTTCTAGAAACTTATAAACCGGTGTTGTGTGTCCGGTCAGCGCGGAAACGTTGTACACGCCAAAATAAACCAAACTAAATATCACAGCAGCTATGAGCGCCAGTACAAAGCCTGCTAGTGAATAAAATCGCTTATTGAGCTTAATATTAATCGTTTTAGTCATGGTTAAAAATCACTCTTTGAACAAATAATCCGTGATGTGACGAGCTTCTTGTTCAGAAATATCGGGCGTAGGCATGGCAGTATCAGTGTGAAATTTTTTGGGATCGAGCAGAAATTTCGTCAAATTCTCGCGGGAATTTGGTAGTACACCAGCTATATAACTTTGCGAGGCCATTTTGTCTAACGGCGGCCCTACTAATCCCTTGGCGGCAGGCAATTTAGTTAATTGGTGGCAGCTGCTACAGCCTTTGGTGATCATAAGAGTTTTGCCTTGCTCTAGCTGCGCATCGATGGACTGCGCACTGATGGGGAAAGCCCAAATACCGAATGTAATAACTATCGCAGCACGTAAGGAGCAAGAAAACGCGAGACGTAAACTCGAAAAAGTGGTCAAAACACAAGTGGACACGTTTAACTTTTGCAATTCACTACTCCCTTATTTACTGCTTTGATGGGTTTCGACCGCTTCTTTCTCGTCAATATCGGCGGTGCTACCGATGCGACCATCACTATCATTCGTAGAACGCAATAACCGCGCCAAGGTCACTAGGGCCGCTAGGATGAAAACAATTCCTGCAGGCATCCACATAATGAGTCCTCCTAACTGTTGGTCTTCAATAGGACTAAGCCCCCATTGCTGTGTAGTGTGCGCGTAAGGGCTGTACCAGATGCTAGGTGAGAATGTCAGCAAGGCGCCTAACAGACTCGCATGAATACCGGTGGTGAATAACGAGATAACTGCTGACATCGAATTAGATTTATCGAGACGGAAAATTGAATACCAGAATAACCAAGCGATGAGTAAAAATGTGGCATGCTGTAAGCTATGCACCCAAGAACTGGTTAAACTGGCATTTAACAGAAAAGGTAAATGCCATAGCCAAAGGCCGAAAAAGTGTATTAGCCAGCCCCAGAGGGGGGTAGCTAATTGACGGTAAAACCGTAGCATACGCGGTGAACGACCGGTAAAGCTGTGCACGATAGGGGTTAGAAAACCTCGCCCACCAAGCAAAATGGTTTGTTCTGGTCGAGATAACACTAGCAAAGGTGCGGCTATCATCATCAACATCTCGTGCTGCACCATGTGTACTGAAAATAGTTCCTCCCCGATAGAATCAATCGGCGAAATTAAAGCGATCACCAGGGTTAACCAACCTGACCAAAACCAACGCATTTGTCGGCGATATTGCTTCTGCTTCGATTCTACTCGCTTACTGATTTTTCGACTGCCTCGAAAATAGCAGATAGCGATAATCAGCAACAATAGTGCTGAAACCGGATCTATGGAGAGAAAGCTATATTGTGATGATAGAGGTACATTAACCACATGCGCAAAGCTGCTAAAGGGCAATAGGGCTACCAATAAACTTAACGTACGAATTAGCATGCTTTGTTATCCTCCCGCACTGCTACAGGCGGCTAGAAGTAAGGTTGGCCAACCTTGCATCAAAATCACTGCAGCTAAAAAACCGCTCATTATACAGGCACCCGAGGACATGAATATTTCCCGCGAGTGGCTGCTTTTTTGTTTCTTGAGTTGTCGATAATAGCGAAACGCGTAACGCAGGTTTACGAGTGCCGCGACAAAGCATACAGCGGTAACAATACCTACAATCCACTGTAATGTTTGCTCAGAAAAAGTGCTGGGTCTGGCACAGTGCCATTCTACAAGGGCGTAACAGATAAACAGTTGCAGTGCCCACGCTGCGATGGCAATGAACCAAAAACGCCAAAGGTATCCGGAACCAACTCGGTTAAGTGAAACGGGTTTAGTCATTATTTATAACCTAGGAAAGAAATATAGTACTAAGTAAAAAGGAAGCCATGCAAAGGCGACAAAGTTCCAATACATAGTATCGACTACTACGCCAATCTGGCGTTGTTTGGTATAAAAGCCTGCCATACCAAAAAGGCCGATGGCAGCGGTGCCGATGGCAGCAGAAACAATATGGATAAAGTGAAAACCTGAAATGGTCCACAGCAAAGATCCATAGACGTGTTGATCCCAGCGCATTTCAAAGTTGCCAAATTGCATCCACCGTATCCACAACACCGAACAAGCCATGACCACCGACGCGAAGGTATAGACAACAAAGTGCTTAGCCTGATTTTTTTCAACAGCTTTACCCGCTAGATACATAGTTACGCAACTTAGCAACATTAGAATCATCGACCAGGTAGGAATAAGCAAAGGAGGCGCAGGAATATCATTAGGGGGCCACTGAGGGTGCTGCATATACAAATACAGGTAGGTAACGGTAAACGCTGAGACCACACTAAGCTCAATTAATATTAGGCCGATAATTCCCCACCAGATAGGTGCATTATGACCATTTAAATGCCGTGAAAAGTTGGATACGTCCACATCTGAGTTATTATCTGGGCGCTCACTATTCATTTGTTCGCTCATGCTATTCATTTGTTCGCTCATGCTATTCATGTGTTCGCTCATGACTGTAAACCTCTAACAGGATGACCGTCTTTGGGCTCTTTTTCTTCTAGCCAAGGTATCGTAGGCCACAACCATCCCACAATAGCGAAAAAGCTTAGAAAGAAACCAACCACAAATAAAATAGGCTTAAACATAAACCCTAGAAAACCAAACCCAACGGTTAATGCCAGAACAAATGGCCAGTAAGTAGGTGAGGGCATAATACACACCCCCTGGGGTTTTGCGTCTAGCAAAGTTGTGATGATTATTTCGCGGCGATCAGCACGGATCCCGGTTACTTTTTGCAAAGGCACTTTTTGCCAAAGTGGTGTGCGACTGCTAATCACAGGAAGATGCCTGAAATTGTAATTTCGCGGTGGCGATTGAGCCCACCATTCAAGGGTATCTGCATTCCAGGGGTTACTGCTAGCAGCGCGAGATTGATAGGGGCTGATAAGCGTATTGATAAATGTGAGTAAAAAACCGAACGCCATTAAAAACGCGGCACAGGTTACGAAAAAGTTAACTTCTCCCCAGCCCATGTTGTGCAAGTAGGTATAAACCCGCCTAGGCATGCCATCAAGCCCTAGTTGATGCATTGGAAAAAAGGTTAGATTTAACCCTATAAATATAAGCCAAAAACTCCAGCGTCCTAAGCGCTCACTTAGCATCGAACCTGTCATTTTAGGGTACCAGTAATATAAACCTGCAAAAAACGGCAATACTGCTCCACCGATAAGAACATAGTGGAGGTGAGCAACTACGAAATAGCTATCGTGAGCTTGCATATCAAATGGAATTGAGGCAGCCATTACCCCAGTTAAACCGCCAATAACAAACACAGCAAAAAAGCCCATAATAAACAGCATGGGCGTTTTAAACTGAATTTTCGAACCCCATAGCGTGGCAATCCAACAGAAAATCTGCACCCCGCTGGGGATCGCTATCATAGCGCTTGCTGCGGTGAAAAAGCTTAGCCCTAAGTGAGGTAAACCTGTGGTAAACATGTGGTGTACCCACAATCCAAAAGACACGAAACCTATGGTAACCATCGATAGCACAACGGCGGTATAACCAAACACTTCTCGCTGACAGAATGTTGAAATGACAGTGGATACAATACCGAGCGCCGGTACTACAATAATGTAAACTTCGGGGTGGCCAAAAAACCAGAATAAGTGTTGCCATAACAGTGGGTCGCCGCCACCAGTGGCCACAAAAAACTGAGTAGCAAATGTGCGGTCTAGTGCCAGTAATACGCTACCTACCATTACGGTGGGCATAGCGAATACAATCATGAACGACATAACCAGTATGGACCAAACGAAAATCGGCATTCGATTTAACGTCATTCCCGGCGCTCGTTGTTTTAAAATGGTAACAATTAACTCAACTGCCGCTGTGAGCGCTGATATCTCGATAAAGGTGATCATGGTCGTCCAGAAACTCACCCCTCGCCCTGGGGAATACTCAATGCCCGCTAGAGGGACGTAACTAAACCAGCCCGTATTGGGTGCCATTCCCAGAAAGAGCGCCAAATACAATGTGATACCAGCGATCAAATAAACGTAATAACCAAATGCATTAAGCCGGGGAAACGACATGTCTCTAGTACCAAGCATTAAGGGCACTAAGTAGATACCCAGCCCTTCCATGGCCGGCACCGCAAAGAAGAACATCATGGTGGTGCCATGCATAGTCATTATTTGATGGTAAAACTCAGCCCCCATTAAGGTGTTTTCTGGCTGTACCAACTGTAATCGCATCATTAGCGCGAGAAGCCCGCCTAAGGCGAAGAAAATGAGAGATGTGACAACAAAGCGAAAGCCAATTTGACGTTGGTTTACATGGGTGAACCAGCCAAAGAAACCAGGAGGTGACAGCCACGTTTTATCTAAAATAGGTTCAGAACCGTCTTGGTCATCGAAAATAGCTTGTTCAGTTTGTGGTTGATTTTTCAAGCTCAATCCCTTTTTATCAAGTGTTTTTAACCGCGGTTTAACGCACTCTTTGCTGTCGTTTAATGTGATTAATTCAGGCTCTGTAAGTAATCCAGTAGGTTGGATAGTTCCTCAGGCTCCAATTGAGACATAGGCATTTTTGCGCCAGGCTTTATTCCATTAGGATCAGCGACCCATCCACCCAAATGTGCTCTACTGTTTTGCCTAGTAACTGAAGCGATTGATTGTCGAGACGCTAGATGGGTTAAATCGGGGCCTGCAGTGCCCGTTGCGTCTGTGCCTTTAATAGTATGACAATGCTGGCAACCTGCTTCAAAGAAGACCCGTTGACCCGCCGTAGTTTCACTAGTAGATGGTGCATTTGATGGGGCTTGCTGATTTGCCAACCAGGCATCAAATTCAGCTTGAGGCTCAGAGACCACCAAAAACCCCATAAGAGCATGTTGTAATCCACAGAATTCAGCACATTGCCCGCGAAAGGTGCCTGAAACATCAACCTCAAACCAACTTGAGTTTGTGCGCCCAGGAATAAGGTCGGTTTTGCCGTGTAATTGGGGCACCCAGAAACTATGGATAACATCACCACTTTCTAGGTAAAGTTGAATGGGCTTGTTGACGGGGACATGCAATTCGTTCGCAGTGGTCGCGATAGTGTTTGAGTTCTCATCAAGGTATTCAATTTGCCACCACCACATCCATCCGGTGATACGTATTTCGAGTGCGTCCGCTGGTGGTTTTTCCGATAATGTACGGCCTAAAAATAAGCTACCGCCCACTAAGCAAATAACGGTTATCAAAGGTACCGCTACGCCAGCTACGATGACCAAATTACGGCTGGCGAGGTAACTAAGATGAGTAGGTTTGTCAGCTTTTCCACGCCACAGGCCCCAAGCTAATATAAGCATAACGGCAATAAAAACCGCTACCGCAACCCAAAACATACTCCACCAGATGTAGCTGATCCCTCGTGCTTGAGCACTGGCAGGTTCAATAGCAGATTGGCTTTGCGCATACAGCAAAGGTATATTTGATAGCAACAACATGCCTACATAGATGGCTTTACGACTAACATCGGACCAAAAGTGCATCTTTTATAACCTATCTCCATTTGATTGTTCTATCCTGACTTCAGATCACCTAGGTACTTATTATTTGAAGCATTTACAAATGAAGCGGAGTAAATATTACTTAGGCGGTTTGTAATAATTACACGTAGCCAAATCTTTGCTTTTCGCCTCGAATCCCATCTTAATCGAAGACTTATAGCGCGCTGATAACACCTCAGCACGGTTATCACCACTTGTAAGGCTTGATTTCAAATCTTGAAATAAAGTGTGTTCGCCTAAAGAGCTTCTTGCACATTTTGCTCGTTGCATGATCCTAGCCAGAACGTTCCAGCTTATTCATTCTGGTCAACCAGCATCTACATAGTAGATTGCAGAAAAATGGCGACGGCGGAATGGTTATTTAAGGTTTGAACCCGATATCCGAGCCGTATCAAACGTTTAAAAAGATTTTATGCATAAGTCACAATGCCTCTTTGACTAATGCATGTAAAAAATTACCGGAGGGCGAAAATATTGCGCATACACGCGAACAGGGCGGCAATAATCATAAAATCTGAATGAGCCAGAATAGGTCCGATGAGTCCTGAATTATTGATGCACAGCGATGAAGGGCGGTATCGCCAAACAGGTGCTGGACAAGTGGCAAACTAACTGCACGAAAAGATATTTTTATCTTGTCATGTTACGTGAATTGCTCAAAGGGCATCTAAATGGATCACTCAACGGACCTCTCTATGAATAATGAAACCGATTCTCAAGATACTGGTAAGCCACTCGTTTTAATAACGGGGGCCTCTGGAAATATAGGCACTCACCTTTGTCAGCAACTAAGTACTAACTACACCACAATTGGATTGGACCGCGATGAATGTGAGAGCGCAGATGAGAGCTACATATGCGATTTAACTTCAGATGAATCAATCGAGTTGGCCTTGCATAAAATTCGCGAATATCACGGAAAACAAATTGCGGCAGTGGTGCATTTGGCAGCGTATTTTGATTTTACAGGTAAGCCTAACCCGTTATATGAAGAGGTAAATGTTGAAGGGACTAAGCGCCTTTTAAATGGTCTCGCCAACTTTGAAGTTAAACGCTTTGTTTATTCCTCCACCATGTTGGTACACAAAGCGGGGGTGCCAGGTCAAAAAGTCGATGAAGATACAGCTGTTGAGCCCGCATGGGAATATCCCAAATCGAAAGCCCGTACCGAAAACGTAATCATAAAAAATGACAATAAAATACCCTACACAATATTACGTCTAGCTGGGTTATACGATGATGAAACCGCGGTGCCTACCTTGTCTCATCAAATTGCGAGAGTGTATGAACGGGATATGAAAAGCCATGTGTACGCTGGCGACCTTATGGCTGGTCAGTCGTTTATACATCAAGAAGACATGATAAACGTGTTTGAAAAAGTCATTGAAAGACGAGAGTCACTGCCAAAAGAGCATGTTGTTTTGGCGGGCGAAGAAGAAGTCATGAGCTACCAGGCATTACAAAACAGAATTGGTAACTTATTATTCGGTGAGACACAGTGGAATACTGTCAATGTGCCAGACATGTTCGCGAAAGCAGGTGCTTGGATGCAGGTGAAAACTGAGCCAGTTGTCCCCGATGCAATCGATCATGGGGAAAAGCCGTTCATTAAGCCTTTTATGATTGATCTTGCATCGCAACATTATCATCTCGATATTTCCCGTGCGAAAACGCAATTAAATTGGCAGCCTAAACATAAAATCTTCGATAAATTACAGAGTTTAACGAGTCATTTGAAAGCCGATCCCTCCGCTTGGTATAAAAAGAACGGTATTACTCGCCCTGACTGGATACAAACAAGTAGCGAAAAAGATAAAAATTCTCACACAGTACGAGAGCAGAATGAGAAACGTTACCGTGACCAACATCAAAACTTTTTATGGGCACATTTTCTTAATATAGGACTCGCGTTTTGGTTGCTGAGTGCGCCATCCATCTTGGGCTATGTATCGCAAGCCATGAGTGTCAGCAATTATATAAGCGCATTTGCGTTAATGATTTTCTCATGCATGTCGCTGTCATGGAGGATGGGGTGGGCAAGATGGGGCGCTGGCTTAGTCGGGTTTTGGCTGTTGTGTGCTCCTTTGATATTGTGGGCACCAAGTGCCGCAGGGTATTTGAATGACACTTTGGTCGGTATGTTGATAATTGGTTTCGCTGTATGCACTAGACCTACACCAGGAGTGGCTAACGTGGCAGCGGAAACGGGTCCAAATGTACCACCGGGTTGGGATTTTAATCCATCAGGGTGGCTACAGCGGATGCCAGTTATAGCCTTAGCCTTTGTTGGGTTCTTTATATCGCGGTATTTATGTGCGTACCAACTCGGTCACATTGATGCAGTTTGGGACCCATTCTTTACTGGGGTTGCTTCAGACCCGCAAAATGGTACCGAGGAAATTATCACATCCTCATTTTCAGAAGCGTGGCCGGTTCCAGACGCAGGTCTTGGGGCAATGACTTACGCACTTGAAATTCTAACAGGAATAATGGGCTCTACCCGCCGTTGGCGGACTATGCCGTGGCTAGTTATGCTCTTTGGGATCATGATAGTTCCCTTAGGCGCTATTTCTATATTCTTCATTATCATTCAACCGATCTTATTAGGTACATGGTGTACGCTCTGTTTGATTGCAGCGACGGCCATGCTAATTCAAATCCCTTATTCATTAGATGAACTAGTGGCAACATCAGCGTTTTTGTATCGTCGCAAAAAGCAAGGTCGTCCTCTTCTACGAATATTGTTTACCGGTGATACAGATGAAGGTACAGCCGAAAAGATTGAACGTTCTGAATTCGAGCGCCCAGTAGGCACCATAATAAAAGACCTGGTAGGTGGCGGTGTGACATTTCCAATAGCTTTGGTTTTATGCATACCTATTGGTATATGGCTAATGTTTACTCGAATGACCTTGGGGGCAGAGGGAGGCATGGCCAACGCAGACCATCTTATTGGTGCATTAGTAATAACGGTGGTTGTCACAGCGTTGGCAGAAACAGGAAGAGCGTTTAGATATGTGCTTATCCCGTTGGGAGGTGCGTTGTTTGTTACCCCGTTTATTTATAGTGTAGGCGCTATGGCTATTGCATCTAGTATCTTTTGTGGTGCTTTACTCATTGCGTTAAGTTTACCAAAGGGGAATATACATAATCGTTATGGCCTTTGGGATAAGGCCATATTTTAGGTGGCATACTGTAATAGTAAGTATGCTTAACGTGCTATGGGGCTAAAGGGCTAAGGAAATCGGGCGTCTAAGTTTCTGACAATTTGTCTAACGTAGTGGTGCAACTATCTAGGAATATATCCATGAAGCATTTCACTTCTGGCATGCTCGATTCTAGTGCTTGTAGTTTGGCTGTAAGGTGCTCTTCTACATGACAAAATTCATCGTTATTAAAACGAAGCTCATTTTTTGTTTTAACATAAGCCTGAAGTAGGTCAGCAGCTTTTACGATAGCCTTGTACTCAGGGTCGACCTTAGATTGCACAATCAACGACTCCATTTCATCTCGAAGATCTTCAGGTAGCGTCGCTAAGCACTCTTTCTCAGCAATATTTTCAAGTGTCTTGAATGCCTTAGTAAACTCGGGGTTATGATACTTTGTGTTGGTATTGATATCTTGGAGTTTAGTTTCCGATACTTCGTGATATAGGGCCAGGATTGCCGCTCTTTCAGGGTTGAGATTTCCGTTAAAGCGTTTGTTTTTTATAACAGTCAGTAGGTGCGCTATTACAGCCACTTGGTGACAATGCTCTGATACATTCTCCTGTTGAAAACAGTGCATCAATGCCCATCGTTCTAACAGTGGCATCCTAGTGATCCACGCCAAAAATGTGCTTTTTTCTTTCATTAAATGGTTCCTAGTCGAAAGGGAAGCAAAAGAGCAGGGCCGCTATTGGTAAGCGTCCCGCGAACGGCTAAGCGCCTTGTTGATAGTGTTGAAAGAAGTTACCTATACGGTGAAGCGCCGGAACTAGCACATCACTATGCGGTAAAAACACTAAACGGAAATAAACGCCGTCAGTCAGATTAAACGCTTTACCGTGTACTAATAGAATCTTTTCAGCGCG
>OJFS01000727.1_pt1 | contig 11217 bp, 10 predicted proteins | sample 1594231 | NCBI WGS metagenome assembly OJFS01 (sample SAMN05416847, study PRJEB24817) | seawater metagenome | isolation source: Sea water | place: Canada:Atlantic | collected 2013-07
CGTCTCGTGGGCTCGGAGATGTGTATAAGAGACAGCACTTTGTCTAACTGAATTTTAATAACGATTTGATAAAGGGGGCAAAGTTACCGCCCCACGGTAGATTGCGGATTTTACAACACACAAGTTGCTTACCGGTGTAAACTGATGAATTACGAGCTGGGAGGGTAATTTACAAAAAGAGCGCTTATTGCACTAATTAGCAGGACAAACTAGCAGGACTAACTAGCAGAACTGACTGAATAAACTAACAAAATAGATTAAAGGTGCGTTGCGCAACTGTAGGCCGAGGCCCAAGCCCATTGAAAATTATACCCACCCAACCAACCCGCCACGTCCAACGCCTCGCCAATGGCATAAAGGCCCGGCACTTTGGTGACCGCAAAAGTTTTCGAAGAAACCTCGTTGGTGGAAATACCGCCTAATGTGACTTCCGCTGTTCGGTAGCCTTCGGTACCGCCTGGTTTAAAAGACCAAGCATTTAATCGTTTCGCTATATCGCTAAGTTCAGCATGGGTAAAGCTGCCCACCTTTTGATCCATAAACCAATGCTTAGCTAAATAATCTACCAGACGATTGGGTACGTGTTTTTTTAGCAGCGTGGAAAGATGAACTTTAGGCGACAAAGCGCGCTCATCTAACAGCCAAGTTTCGGCATCCAGCTCTGGCAAGAGGTTGATCAGCACAACCCCACCCTCGCGCCAAAAAGAAGAAATTTGTAGAATGCTGGGGCCACTAAGACCTCTATGAGTAAACAAAATATTCTCACGAAAACTGGTTGCCCCGCAACGGACCTCTGCGTCCAAGGAAATGCCGCTGAGGTCGGCAAAAGACTCTTTGTCACCGGAATTCCAGGTCAACGGCACCAGTGCAGCCCTGGGCGCGACAACCTCTAAACCAAAATCGTTGGCTGTTCGAAAAGCTAAATCTGACGCAATTTTTGGCATGGACAACCCACCGGAGGCCAACACAACTTTACCCGCTTGGTAGGTTTTCCCAGCAGTGCTTACGGTAAAGCTACCCTCTTGATTTTTCTTAATGGCAGACACCTCCATACCCGTGCGGATCTCTACGCCAGCCCACTGCGCCTCACTCAACAGCATCGCCACAATGTCTTTGGCGCTGTGATCGCAAAACAGCTGACCTAACTTCTTTTCGTGGTAATCAATGCCATGATTTTGAACCATTTCAATAAATCGATCAGGGGGATAGCGCTTCAACGCAGAAATACAAAAATGCGGGTTGTCGGAGAGAAAGTGTTGCTTTGGGTCTGTACCGTGATTGGTAAAGTTACACCTGCCGCCACCAGAGACTAGAATTTTCAGTCCAACCTTTGGACCCTTCTCCAAAACCAAGACTTTATGACCGTTGTAGCCCGCATGAATTGCACACATCAAACCGCTGGCACCGCCGCCAACAATAATAACGTCATGCATAGATCTATCTGCCTTACTGCTCATAATCGCGTTATTGCCAGCTATGCCATATGGGTGTGCAACTCACAGGTAACGCAGGCACCTTGCCCAGCTCCGCCCAAGGCTGCCCGGGTTGATGAAAATCACTACCAGTTGAGGCAACAAAACCAAAATCTTCGGCTAGTGATGCAAGGGTATTTGTCTTCACCGGATCTTGAGCGCCAGAGATCACTTCCAAGCCTTGCCCACCTACAGCTTTAAACTCATCACACAACGTGCGCAATTTGGTCAGGGTGATGCCATATTTCATCGGGTGGGCCAAAACCGGGATACCACCGGCACCACGAATCCACTGACACGCACGCTCTAAATCTGGCCAGTTCGCTTTAACATCTCCTGGCTTGCCGGCGCCCAAGTACTGCTTAAAAGCCTGCTTCATGTTTTTTACATGACCTGCGTCAATTAAGTACTGGGCAAAATGAGGCCTACCAATGGTACCGCCAGCGGCATTGGCCTGTGCACCCTCTAAGGTGTTTTCAAAGCCTTGACGGGACAAAATATCAGCAATGGTTTGCGCTCTTTCAGTTCTAGCTTTGGCTTGAATTTCCATGGCTTCCAGCAAGCCCGGATCCTGTAAGTCCAAATTAAGCCCTACCACGTGGATATTTCTACCTGACCACAGACAAGAAAATTCACAGCCGGTAATGAGCTTTACCGAATTATTGGCAATTTCCGGCAGGTCCGCCAACTCTGCATAAGCTGAAATAGTATCGTGATCTGTAATGGCCATCTGGGTCACTTCACGCTCAGCGGCAAGTTCTATCAGCGCTTGGGGGCTCAGTTTACCGTCAGAGTGCAGGCTATGCATGTGAAAATCGGCTTTGACGAATGCATTTGATGCGCTCATGTAGACAAGCCGCAAACGGAAAATGAGATGGCCGTAAAAACGACAGAAAAATAACTGATAAATACCTCATAAAAGTTCAAAAATACAAGTTGGCAATTCTACCCTAGCCGACCCCAGCCAAAGGTTTATAAGTTGCTTGCGCAACGGCACTGGGCCAACAGACTACGCGCTGTTTTTTGCCTAGGATAACGGCCTAGTATAACGGCCTAATATCGCGGCCTGATATAACTGCGTTTCTATTCTTCGTTTTTTCTGTCTTCCTGTCTCAATTCGCCATGCGTCAATGCCCATCGAGATTAGGTTTTCCTAGAATACGAGTATTCTACCTGTGTAATCGTCCCAGAAATCAGTATTTGAATGCGATCTGCAAAAATCCTCTAAAGCAGGGCATTTTTTGAGCTCTCTTTGACCTGTCTTTGCCCCTTCCTCGACAGCTCTTTACCCAAATGCATAGAGAAATCCTAGGCTTCACGAGCGACTTGCGGCAAACTTCGCGTTCTATTTTTTAGTAACTCTGGAGAGGCTCCATATGAAAGGTACAGTGCATTACGAACTTAGAGGCGATATCGCCCTCATGACCATCGACAACCCACCCGTTAACCCGCTTTCCTCGGGCGTACGCCAAGGACTTTCAGATGGCGTTAAGGCAGCACTTGCTGACGATAATGTGCAAGCGATTGTTTTGACCGGTGCTGGGCGTGCATTCATTGCTGGCGCGGACATTTCAGAGTTCGGTGGCAAAGCCGAAGGCCCTAGCCTGCATGATTGCCTTACGACTATGGAAAACAGCGCGAAGCCGATTATTGCGGCCATTAACGGCACTGCATTCGGCGGCGGTTTGGAAGTTGCTCTTTGCTGTCATTACCGTGTCATTGCGGCTAGCGCACCTGTTGGCCTACCTGAAGTTAAGTTGGGCCTACTGCCCGGCGCAGGTGGCACACAAAGACTACCTAGGCTCATTGGCGCTCAGAAAGCCCTTGATTTCATTCTTTCTGGCGACCCTATTCCTGGTCCAGTGGCAGCCCAGATGGGTATTGCTGATGCACTGGCTGAAGGCGACGTGATTGAGAGTGCCATGGCATTTGCCGCTGACATTATCGCCAAAGGCAGCCCTGTTCGCCGCATACGTGACGAAGAAGACATCGTTGCTAAGGACCGTGGCAACGCTGAAATGTTTGACGCAGCACGTAAAAATGCAGCGCGTAAAATGCGTAAGCGCTTTGCACCTGAGATGATCGTGCAGTGTATTGAAGCTGCGGTAAACCTTGGCGACTTCGACGCAGGCTTGGCCGTTGAACAAGAGTGCTTTGGTAAGTGTCTAAAGCACCCACAGCGTGAATCTCTTATTCACATGTTCTTCTCTGAGCGCGAAGTATCGAAGATTCCAGATGTGCCTAAAGATACAGCGACCCAAAAGATTGATACTGCGGCTGTCATCGGCTGCGGCACCATGGGCGGCGGCATCACCATGTCCTTCTTGAACGTGGGCATTCCTGTCACCACACTCGAGATGAATCAAGAAGCATTGGATCGCGGTATTGGCGTTATCAAGCGCAACTATGACATTCAGGTACAACGAGGACGCATGACCGCAGAGGAAGTGGACAAGCGTATGAGCCTATTAACAGGCACCACAAACTTTGAAGACCTTGGTTCTGCTGACCTCATTCTTGAGGCGATCTACGAAAACATCGACGTTAAAGTAGACACATTCAAGAAGATGGATGCGGTTGCTAAGCCAGGCGCAATACTTGCCAGTAATACCTCTGCCCTAGATATCGACAAAATGGCTGAAGCTACTTCACGCCCTGAGTCAGTTATTGGCCTGCACTTTTTTAGCCCAGCAAATATTATGAAGCTGTTAGAAATTGTGCGCGGCGGCAAGACCAGCAAAGAAGTTATTGCGAGCTCAATGAAGCTTGGTCGTCAGCTAAACAAAATCGCTGTTCTATCTGGTAATGCACCAGGCTTTATCGGCAACAGAATGCTTGCCGGCTACACTCGTCAAGCTGGCGAGATCATTCTGCAAGGTGCTACGCCTTATCAAGTTGACAACGCCCTTCTACAATTTGGCATGCCAATGGGCCCATTCCAAATGAACGACCTCGTTGGTCTAGACCTTGGCTGGCGTGCACGCAAGCTCAGCGGTATGAAGCCAGAAGATGTGCCAATTACCGCGCGCGTTGCTGACAAGCTTTGCGAAATGGATCGTTATGGTCAGAAAAACAATCGCGGCTATTACATTTACCCAGAAGGCAGTAGAGCTGGCCAAGCTGATCCCGAAGTTGTAGCACTGGTTGAAGAAACCTCTGCTGAACTTGGCATAGAGCGTCGCAGCATTGAGGACGAAGAAGTACTCAAGCGTTGCTTGTACCCTCTTATCAACGAAGGTGCGCGCATATTAGAGGACGGCATTGCTATTCGCCCATGTGACATAGACATTGTTTACATCAATGGTTATGGCTTCCCTGAAGTAACAGGCGGACCTATGTTTTGGGCTGACCAAATTGGCTTAGAAAACATTCTTGCTGACATTAAGGGCTTCCAAAAGGAATACGGCGGCACGATTTGGGAACCAGCTCCGTTGCTAGAGCGCTTGGTTGCTGAAGGCAAAACCTTTGCAAGCTTGCAAGGCTAGTAGGCCTAGTACGTCTAGTACGTCTAGTACGTCTAGTACGTCTAGTGGGTCTAGTACGTCTAGTGGGTTAGCCCCGCTAGTCAGACCAGCCAGCAAAACTAACCGAGCCGAAATGGCTGGGTTCGTGCAGACAATCGGTTCTCGTCAGCAATGGCGAGAACAGGTTTTCTAAGAAGGCTTTTAGAATCATCCACTTTTGGGAGAAAACGATGATTACCCAAGGTATACATCACGTTTCAATCAATGTCACAGATGTCGCAAGCGCTAAGCAATTCTATTTAGAGGTGCTAGAACTTGAAGACTTACCAAGACCTGACCTAGGTTTTCCCGGCGCATGGATCAAAGCGGGCAGTCAAGAAATTCACTTATTGGGCATAGACAGCGGCCAACCCCTAAAAGAACAACACTTTGCGTTCTTGGTTGAAAATATGGACCAAGTAACGGACCAGCTAGAAAAGCACGGTGTTCAGTTCAGTAGTGAAAAGAACATTCCTAACGTGTGCAGACAAATTTTTGCCCATGACCCAAGCGGCAATATGATTGAATTCAATCAACGTTTGAACGCCGAGTAGCATCATTTTAAATTTGCACCCGCGCCCTAACCTATATCAATATCTATTCCTAGGCAGAACACTGCCTTGCTGTATTGCAGCGGGCCTAGCGCTCTTTGCGGTTTTTTTCGCTCAGTCGGCGCTTGCTCACGGCGTTACTGAGGGCGACGCCAGCTTTCTGCAAGGCAAAGAAGGTTTTCACTTTTGGCCCTACTTCTATCTTGGGGCAAAACACATGGTCACCGGTTACGACCACCTCCTCTTTCTAGCCGGAGTGATCTTTTTTCTCTACCGATTAAGCGACGTTGGCATTTATGTCACGCTTTTTGCTGCGGGCCATAGCCTGACGCTTATTGTTGGCGTTTGGTTCGACATTCCAGCCAACGCTTACATCATTGACGCTATCATTGGTTTCTCTGTAGTTTACAAAGCGTTTGAAAACCTCGGCGGTTTCCAGCGTCTTGGCGTAAATCCAAACACCCGACTAGCCGTACTTATTTTTGGTTTATTTCATGGCTTTGGGTTGGCCACCAAACTGCAAGAAATCAGCCTTTCGCAAGAAGGGCTTTTGGCCAACTTGATCGCTTTCAACGTAGGTGTAGAAGTGGGTCAACTGTTAGCACTGCTGGCGATCATCACGCTTATGTCGGCTTGGCGACGACAAAGTTCATTCCCTCGCCAAGCCATAGTTGCCAATACCGTGCTGATGTTTGCCGGCTATCTATTGGTTGGTTATCAGTTATCAGGGTTTTTCTTGATCACCTAATTAGGCGATACTCAGACACACGTGAGAGGAGAATGTAAATGCAAGCGCAAAATTTATTCGATGCTGCAGAGCAACTAGGCAACCAATTTTCTGCGCGAAGCGCAGAGTTTGAAAAAGCCAGACGCCTGCCCAAAGACGTATCCAATGCAATGGCCACTGCTGGTTTTTACCGCATGTATGTGCCAACGGAGATCGGTGGCCTTGAGACCTCCCCCGCAGACAGTGCCAGAGTATTTGAGCGCTTAGCTCAAGGTGACGCAGCCTGCGGATGGGTAGCATTCATCGCAGCAACCAGTGGCTCCACCTTAGCGCGCATCCCTGTTGATACAGCAAAAGCCATATTCACCACGCCTGAAACCATGATCGCTGGTGTGTTTGCGCCCACGGGTAAAGCCACTCAAAACGGCCAAGGATTTACAGTCTCAGGCAATTGGCAATGGGGTTCAGGCACACAAAACGCAGATTGGGTTTTAGGCGGCTGCAGCATTTTGAATGCTGCCGGAGAATTAATGAACGAAAAAGCACCCACCAGCATGTGCCTAATGCCCGCAAACGCCATTGAATTTGCGGACACTTGGCATGTCAGCGGCCTGCAAGGTACCGGCAGCACAGATTACGGTGTGAACAACCTTCAGATTGGTGCTGAGCATGTGGTGGGCTTCGCAAAGCACGCGCCCCCTGCTGGTCCGCTGTTTCAATTTCCACACTTCACACTTCTGGCATTAGGCATTGCTGCCGTGGCAATGGGTATTGCAAGAGCCGCTGTTGACGAACTCATTACCTTGGCAGAGAGCAAAAAGCGTGTGGGTACCAATAGCACGCTAGCCACCCGTCCACACACACATATTGAAGTAGCTCGCGCAGAAGCCACTTTGCGCAGTGCGCGAGCGTTTTTCTATGACGCAATAGATACCGCTTGGTCAGAGGCCATCTCTGGCAATAAGGTGACCTTGGACATGCGGCGAGACATTCGTTTGGCAACTACCCATGCGGTGGAATCAAGCGTGAAGGTAGTAGACGCCATGTATACCTTAGGGGCAGGCAGCGCGGTTTATCACAATTCCAAGCTACAGCAGCACTTCCGTGACGTACACATGACCACCCAGCACATTATGGTGGCGCCCAGCACATTGGAGCTGACTGGGCGTTTGTATTTGGGTGTGGAGAGCAATACAGCGACGCTGTAAAAATTGGCAGCAGAACTCAATACTGACCGCAGTCGTTGCAACTACGGTTGTTAGCTCAGGCCTTTTGCTAAAGCTATTTGTTCAAGCAGTCTCAAGAGCACATTGCCCTTGAGACACGTACTCAATTGTTTAACTCAGTATCCAACCGCCATCTACTTCAATCGTGGTACCGGTAACAAAGTCGTTTTCAACCGCAAAGACAATGGCTTTAGCCACTTCATCTGGCGTGCCAGCCCGAGGAATCAAGTTTTTACCGGTTGCCCCAACCAACATTTTGCCCCGTGCTTCGGCATCGTTACCGAACATCGGTGTATCAATGACACCTGGGCTGACGACATTTATGCGTCTAGGCGCTAACTCTGCGGCGATTGCCCGTGAAAACTGTTCAACTGCACCGCCAACAGCGGCGATAGCCGCCTGACCTGGCTTCGCGCGACGCGCTGGCGCGCCACTGACCAATACAATACTGCCATGTTCAGAAAGATGCTCTGCACCGAAGCGCACAACATTGGTATAGCCCCAGAGCTTGTCAAAAGAACCCTGGAAGCCTGCCATGTCCATTGTTAGGAATGGTCCTGCCGCCCTACTGCCCCCTGTAGCAGCAGAAATGAGTATGTCGAAAGGCCCTTCCGCTTGAAACAATGCGGTTAATGCGTCGGCATCTCGCACATCACACCCACGCATGGTTACACCCGGGATATCACCGGCTTTGCTTGGGTCTCGACTGATCGCCACAACCTCTGCGCCTGCGGCCTGAAGCTGCATAACCGTTGCTAGACCAATACCTGAAGTCCCCCCAAATACCAGCGCTTTCTTACCTTTGACGTCCATTGTGCTCTCCCAATAATTGAGAGGCTATTTCAGCAGACCACCCATCAGAAGTCATCTATTGCGCGCCGGTATTTACTAAATCTGCGTGGATTGGCCCTCAACGCCGTCGAACTTGGTTACAATTGAAGATTGTTTTAGTAGGCGACAAATGTGTACCCAGAAAATTCCATAGAAGAGGCAGTGCAGCGTTTGATTGAGCGGCGAACCGTGAAAGTCATACACATGCTAGAGCCAGGACCTAGCGATGCGCAAATGCATAAGATACTCAGCGCGGCCATACGGGTACCCGACCACGGCAAACTTGCGCCTTGGCGGTTTATTGAGTTTAACGGTGACGCGAGAGTAGCATTTGGTGAAGTACTAGGTCGCTGTTATCAGGTGCAAAAACCAGAGGCCACAGAGGCGCAGATCGCCCATGAGGCAGCTCGGTTTTTACGCGCACCCAGAGTGGTCGCAGTCATCAGTCGAGTGAAACACGAACACAAAATCCCAGTTTGGGAACAGACTCTGTCAGCAGGCGCAGCCTGTCAAAATCTTTTGGTCGCAGCAAACCTTGTGGGCTTTGTCGCCCAGTGGCTCACCGAATGGTATGCCTATGATAAAGGCGTGGATCAGGCTTTGGGACTTGAACAGGACGAGCGCGTAGCCGGATACATCTACATAGGGTCCGCTGCAGAAAAACCACCTGAGCGACCGAGAGCCACTTTAGATGAAGTGCACAGCCAGTGGGTTGCGCCTAGTTAGCAGCCCTCTCAAGGGCCAGCACACACGAACAACGAGACAATCAAACAAACAAACAAACAAACAAAGCAAGAAAGCAAGAAAGCAAGAAAGCAAGAAAGTGCCAGCATCGTCCGGGATCGTGTAAAAGCAGCTGACTGATTTAGCTCGCTGCCTCACTTTTATCTATTGCTCTGCAACCTCACTAAAGCTTTTGCTGAAGGCCCCATTGGGACCATAGGTTGTGGCCTTGCTATAGAAACCAGTCGTCACTAGTTCAACCACAATGTCCTCACCTGTTCTGTTTTCCCAGTACCAGCCATGGATGCCGTCAAAGGGTGCGACGAAGGAGCCGTGAGCACTGCCTGCACGACCAATATCAAAGGTCACTGAATCTTCCGGATCTGTACCCTTTTCTTCACTGTGCATATCAAATATGAGTTCTGCCTGCGGATCATTTGAGGCGCTCACCGCTTGCCAAGTAAAAACCATGCTCTGGCCCTGCTCTAGGGTATATTTATATTCCACGGATTCAAATGGTGCCAGCGGGAAGGTCACGCTGTCCTTATGGTAAGTGGTAGGCTGTTTTGACAGCGCAGCAACACTGTATCCGGCCATGCCTTTGATACCCATCAGCTCACCCGCACCCGTTGGATCGATATCGTATTCCGCAGGCAGCACGAAAAGCACTAAAGCCAAAGCTGCTGCAACTACAGACCCTAATGAGATCAAACCTAACCTATCCGGTGTGGCTGTACTCACGCTAAATCTCGCCAGCTTCAACAATATATTTGTTATGACAGGCGCGGCAGACGTTATAGATTTCACCGCCCGCGTTGAACAACGCTTCGGCGTCTTGATCTATTGCAGCTTGGCGAGCCTTCAAAGCGGCGCGCGTCATACCTTGCGCGTATTCAACCCAATCGCCTTGATCCGCAGCGTAGCCTCTTAACATTAACAAGTTGCCGCCTTCAGCCACTACGGATGCAGCGTGTACAACGGCAGCCCAACCCTCATCGGTTGTCGGCTGAAGGTCCTGCTCACCTTCTATAGTGATAATCGCGCCAGCTGAAGACCAAATTTTGTCCGCTGCGGGTTCTAGATATTCAGTCATTAACTGATAGGTACTACCCGTTGCAGCCCCTTGAATGCTGGCTTGCTCAGATTGTTGCCCACATCCGGTAAGTCCAAGGGTAAGACTAATCATCAGCGCAAAACTTGCTTTCATCCAACTCATATATTCATCCTAATTTTTAACAACAATTCGCATTCTAGGAGCCGAGCGTCAAAGGCTAAAGTGTACGCTTGAGCCACCACTTGAACAGCGATGCAATTCTAGGCGTCATGCGACTTTTATTGTAGGCATCACCTAGGCGCTTCAAAAACTCACTACGCGTTGGATAACTAAAAATAGTTTTTTGCGCAGCGGACAAGCCCAAATTATTCGACATCATCAAACAAATAGGCGCCAACAATTCCCCGGCATCAGCGCCAATTATTGTCGCGGCTAAAATTTCATCCGTACCTTTCGTTGTCACCACTAATGCATAACCACCCTGGGCTTTCGCCCTGGCAGCGCTTGCAAAGGGTTTGGCCTTTACGCGGTCTAGCTCGGTTAAATCGAATTCGTAGCGGTCATAGGCGACACCCGTTTGTTCCAAGACATCTAACGAAGGTCCAATGGAAGCAATCTCCGGAGAGGTATAGGTGCAATGTGGAATGGCTAGTCCAGAGACTTTAGCCGTGGGGAAAAACAAAGCATTTTGTATTAACGCGCGGGCCTGAGCATCAGCATGATGAGTGAACTGCAGTGTTGTTGCACAGTCTCCAGCCGCATAGATATGGCTTTTAGTTGTGCGCAGTTTTTCATCGACAGCGACAAATCCTCGACCGTCCAACTCCACTCCGGCTGCTGGCAGATTCAGATTTTCAGTATTCGGTCTGCGACCGGCCGCCACCATGATTTTCTCACAGACCACAGTGCCATTTGGGGTATGAATGGTCCCAGCCCCCTCAATCGCAGTAACCGCTTCGCCAAGATGTAAACGCACACCGCTGTCCGTTAATGCTTGCGCCAAGGTTTCACCCGCCAGTGGAATCTCCAGTGGTAATAGGCGCGGGGCTTGTTCAAATAGTTCTACGCGAGTACCCAGACGCTGTCTCTTATACACATCTCCGAGCCCACGAGACGGACTCCTATCTCGT
>OJFS01000730.1_pt1 | contig 11142 bp, 8 predicted proteins | sample 1594231 | NCBI WGS metagenome assembly OJFS01 (sample SAMN05416847, study PRJEB24817) | seawater metagenome | isolation source: Sea water | place: Canada:Atlantic | collected 2013-07
TCTACACCTCTCTATTCGTCGGCAGCGTCAGATGTGTATAAGAGACAGCTTCTGACTTGTGTTCAAATTCAGATAAAACTTCGCCAGATTCGCTTAAGATTTTGCCGTCGTAAGGACGAATCTCAATGATGTCGCCAAAACCAAGTTTGTCCACTGGGGCCTCAAAAACTAACGCGCCAGCATCTTCCATGGTGTTGAAGAAAATCGGAGCAACATTGCCACCGATGCAAATTCCGCCAGAGCGCTTGTTTGGCACGCCAGGCATGTCTTCGCCAAAGTACCAAAGCACAGAGTTAGTGGCTGACTTTCTAGATGAACCAGTACCCATAACGTCACCGACAAAGGCAACGGGGAGCTCATGATTGCTCATCTCTTCGATTTGCTTCATTGGGCCGATATTGCCGTGATCTTCAGGGGTTAAACCATCCCGAGTCATCTTGTACATTGCACGGGCATGTAATGGAATATCTGGGCGTGACCATGCATCTTGAGCAGGTGATAAATCATCGGTATTGGTTTCGCCGGTGACCTTAAAAACGATCGCCTTAATACTCTCAGGCACTGCATCATTGCTGGTAAACCACTCGGCATCTGCCCAGCTTTGCATCACGCCTTTAGCGTCTGCATTACCAGCGTCAGCTTTAGTAGCCACATCGTGGAAGGCATCAAAAACCAAAATAGTTGTCTTCAACTGCTCAGCAGCCTGAGCCGAAAGTGCCGGGTTATCGAGCAAACCAACCAGTGTGGCGACGTTATACCCGCCATGCATATTGCCCAACAGGACAACGGCGGCTTCTGCATCGATGATTGGTGAAGAAGCTTCACCTAAGACAATGGCGCTGAGAAATCCTGCTTTCACATAAGCGGCTTCATCAACGCCGGGTGGTATACGATTTGCGATCAAATCGAGAAGAAATTCTTCTTCGCCAGCTGGGGGAGACTTCAGCAATTCAACCAAATCTGCGGTCATTACTGGGTCTAAGGGTTTGGGTGGCACACCCAGTTCTGCTCGCTCACTGACGTGGGCTCGATAGGCTTCAAGCACAGTATGATTACTCCTCTGTTACACAAAATCTTAAATAAGATGCTGAAAAAAATTGTGGACTCTATGACGGTCCAAAGCGGCGCAAATTATACGTGAATTTGAGCGTTTTTTATAGACCTAGCTCGCCGTAAAGATCGACCCTCAATTAATTTAGAAATCCCCACCCATTCCCCATCACGAAGCTCTTCTACCGCATATCGGCCAACACCAACCGCATAGCAGCCACCCTAAGACGCGCGCGCCTAGGTTTTTCAGACTCGAAGACTCAACCCACCATAAGACTGACGATAAAAAGGAGTTGCCATGTTTGATATGCCAAATGACCAAAAAATTCCTAGAAATAATGGCAACGCTGAGGTGGATGGCGGCATTGGTGTAGATTGGGGCAAAACCTCCCGCGACTACGCCGAGCATCGGCCTGGCCCGCCGCTGAGCTTCTACCAAAAACTAGCCGCACTAGAAATTGGCCTGCCCGGACAAAAAGTCCTCGACCTAGGTACAGGCACCGGCGTGATTGCACGGCAAATGGCACGCCAAGGCTGCGAGGTGTGGGCAACAGATATTTCAGACACACAAGTAAAAATGGCTCAGACCTTGGCCACTGCGGAAAATTTAGACATAACGTTCGCAACCGCTTCAGCCGAAACCACCGACTTCGCGGACAACAGCTTTGATGTCATTACCGCCCACCAATGCTTTTTGTACTTCGATCTAGATAAAGCCCTACCCCCCATCCTAAAAATGCTCAAACCAAATGGCGTGTTGGTGATTTCACATTTTTCATGGCTACCGTTGATCTGTGACATCGCCAAGGCCAGCGAACAATTAATTTTGCGCCACAACCCAAAATGGCAGGCCCACAGTTACAACGGACGCACTTACCCCAACTATCCAGGCATGCACCCGCAATTCCACTACAGTGGCTACTTTTACTACGATGTGGAAACACCGTTCACGAGAGAAAGCTGGCGTGGGCGCATCCGTGCATCTAGGGGCGTAGGTGCTTCAATGAACGAGGCTGAAATAGCTGCATTCGATACCGCACACGCAGAAATGTTAGAGACAATGACCGAGGGTGCCTTCACGGTGACCCACAGAATTGATGCGCATATTTTTTCAGCGGGTTCAGTTGAAAATTAGGCCTAGAGAATGCTAGGAGCGCAACAAAGCAAAGACTGGGAAAACGACAAAAAAGTCAGTCGATGCTGGTCATTGGATCACCTTCACCCTCCGCAGATTGGCGCCGATAGAGATTGGCACCACAACGCCAGCAATAGCTGGCTTCTCGAGAATGACCTTCTGCCGAACAATCAGCGCAGGTTTTGGTATTTGCCTGCCGCCTATTCGCCTCATTAAGTTCCAAGGTAACGATACCGGTCGGCACAGCAATAATGCCGTAGCCTATTATCATAATGAAACTGGCCACGGCCTGACCGAGACCAGTCACCGGCACAATATCGCCATAGCCTACAGTGGTCATAGTGGCTACCGCCCAATAAATACTGTGCGGAATACTGGCAAATCCGGGGTTGATGTGACCTTCTACCAAATACATAAAAGAGCCAAAGACCACCATCAATGCCAAAGCACTGGCTATGAAAACAGTAATCTTACGCCGACTAGCCGTTAACGCCTGAGCAATTAACTCAGCCTCACCTACATAACGCGCCATCTTCAATACGCGAAACACTCTGAGCACTCTCAGCACGCGAACCACCAAGAAGTACTGAGCGCCGACAAGCCACAGGCTTAATAAAGTCGGCACAATACCGAATAGATCAACAATGCCATAAAAGCTCCGAGCATATGCCCAAGGTTTTTCTATGCACCAAAGACGCAGGCCATATTCGACTATAAAGACAATGGTGAAACACCATTCAAGGGCATACAAAATTTCGCCGTAACGGCTATTTAGATCCGCGACAGAATCTAACATGACAACTATGACGCTTAGCAAAATCACTACAATCAGGACGACATCAAAAAATCTACCTGCTGGGGTATCGGCCTCAAATATAATTGTTCGCGCTGAATCTCGAATGGAACTCATCTAAATCTCGATTTAGTTTAGGACTGGCCTATTTAGCAGCAGCCGCTGATTTTACCGCACCCGGCGACCCTACCGCTGTGCCAGCGTTACGCGGGTCAGCCATACCTTCAATACCCTTCTCAGTCCGCAAAACAGAGTTAGCGTCGCCAATTTGATAAGTGCCCGGAAGCACCACTAACTCGTTATGACCCCGGCTCTCTAGCGCTCTGCGCGTGTCAGCAGAAAACGCTTGGGGTTCATAAATAACCCGGGTAGGTAACCACTGATGATGAAAGCGTGGGCTGGACACGGCGTCTGACAACGACATTTTGTGCTCAAGCACATTCAAAATAATTTGCATGGTAGTGGTAATAATTGTGCTGCCGCCTGGCGAACCCGTGACCAATAGAGGTTTACCATCTTTAACCACAATGGTCGGTGTCATAGAGCTGAGCATGCGTTTGCCCGGCTCAATGGCATTGGCTTGGCGACCGATCAAACCATAAAAGTTAGGTTCGTTTTCTTTGGCAGAGAAATCATCCATCTCGTTATTCAGCAGCATGCCGGTGCCAGCAGCCACAATTTTTGTACCGTAAGACAAATTCAGCGTCGTGGTATAAGAAACCGCATTGCCCATGGCATCCATGACCGATGCATGGGTCGTTTCCAAACTTTCATAAGGCACCTCACCAGATTCAATGTTTTCACTGAAGCTAGCTTTAGATGGATTAAAGTCAGCAAACCTTTCTTTGGCGTAGGCCTTAGTGGTCAGTTGCGCAACAGGCACCGGGTAAAAGTCAGAGTCCCCCAAGTGCTCGGCACGATCAGCATAAGCCCTGCGTTCCGCTTCAATCATAAGGTGAATGGCTTCTGAACTGCCGTAACCCATGGCGCCTAAATCGTAGCCTTCTAACATATTCAGCATTTGCACCAACAATATGCCGCCTGAAGACGGTGGGGGCATAGAAATAATTTCGTAGCCTTTATAGGTGCCGCGAATCGCTTCACGCCAACGAGGTTGATAATCCTCAAGATCCTTGTGGCTAATTAGACCGTTACCAGACTTCATCTCAGCAACCAGCAAGTCAGCTGTGCGGCCTTTATAAAACCCGTCCCTGCCCTTATCTCTGATGCGAATCAGAGTTTGCGCAAGATCGCTTTGAACCCAAAGATCACCAATTTCATAAAGTTCTCCGTCATTAGAGAATACCGCTCGGCTAGCGGCATAAGGCGCAAAGTCTGGCTGCCTGCGCGCAAACCCCGTAACTAAATCACGATCTAGTAAAATACCTTTGGCGGCCAGATCAATGGCCGGCTGAATGACCTGTTTGCGATCCATAGTGCCGTATTTTTCCAACACACTAAGCAAACCCGCCACACTGCCAGGAACCCCTACAGCGAGGTGAGATTTAGTCGATAACCCTTTAACTACCTTACCTTCTGAATCTAAAAACATATCTTTGGTGGAGGCTGAGGGCGCTTTCTCGCGGTGATCATTAGTAATCACGGTGCCATCGTTGAGGTGAATGACCATAAAGCCGCCACCAGCTAAGTTACCGGCGGAGGGGTAAGTGACCGCCAAGGCAAAACCAACGGCAACCGCAGCGTCAACCGCGTTACCGCCTTGATCGAGTATCTGCGCACCCACTTGAGAAGCCCACGCAGATCGTGAAGCCACCATACCGCCGTCGGCAATCACCGCTTTGGGCGCCACTGCTTGGACAACAGGGGAAAAAATGATGGCAATAAAACTTAGCGCACCAAGCAAGCGTGTGAAAAAAGATGTCATCTTGTAGCCCTCGAAAATGGATAGAACTAGATAGGATCGATTAGGAATCGTGCAGCGCTGATTGTGACTAAACCCAGACCGCGCGGCAACATATCCATCAACTAATCCCTCTGCTAAAACCCCAATCAACCCGAACTTGCAGTTACCACTACCGCTAATCGGATTAAAATGCCGTACAGCAGTCATTGACAATTTCAGTGGATGAAGTCCATAACTGTTGCATCACGTCAGGGCACGACAGAGGCAGCTAAAAACATACTGAAAATAAAAACACTGACTAAATATACAGTATAACTTGCGTTAGGGAATATAACCGGACATAGTGCCCTCTAAATGACACTTTAGGCAGCACTATGGATCAGATCCACCCGATTACACTTCTTCGCGAAGCGCGCGAAACACACACACAAGCGGAGATCGCCGAACTTCTAAATGTGGATGTCAGAACCGTGCGCCGCTGGGAGGTTCGGGACAACGAACCCCCAGAATATCTATCTGACGCCATCAGACAACGCATACTCCCTCTAATTGAGAATTCTTCTGATAGCACTCCGGCATTTAGGTTCATCGACCTTTTTGCGGGTATTGGCGGAATACGGCTCGGGTTTGAAGCAAACGGAGGCAAATGTGTTTTCACCTCAGAGTGGAACAAATTTGCGCAAAAAACCTACATGGAGAATTTCCCGCAAGATACCAACCATACCTTTGTCGGTGATATCACAACTGTCGACGAACAAGACATACCGGATCATGACGTTTTACTAGCCGGTTTCCCTTGTCAGCCATTCAGCATTGCAGGCGTATCGAAAAAAAATGCAATGGGAAAACCACACGGCTTCGAATGTACAACTCAAGGCACACTATTTTTTGATGTTGCTCGCATAATTGCAGAAAAAAGACCCAAAGCATTTTTGTTAGAAAATGTTAAAAACCTTCTATCACATGATAAAGGCAACACCTTCAAGGTAGTCATTGAAACCTTAGAAAAAGAACTCGGCTATGTAGTCCATTACAAGGTGATTGACGGCCAACATTTTGTCCCACAACACCGAGAACGAATACTAATCGTAGGATTCAAAGAAGAAACTGATTTCACTTGGGACGATCTGCAACTACCAGAAAAAGGCGCGGTCAAGATGTCTTCTATTCTCCACAGTCAAAACGGAGAGGAAGAAGCTGAAGAGCCCTACACCGAGGGAAGTAAGGCTAAAATCAATGCCAAATATACATTAACGCCAAATCTGTGGACCTACTTACAAGGCTATGCAGAAAAGCATCGGAAAGCAGGAAATGGATTCGGTTTTGGTTTAGTTGATAACGACAGTGTGGCGAGAACATTGTCCGCTCGTTATTACAAAGACGGATCAGAAATTTTAGTTTCACAAGGCAAAAGAAAGCGTCCGCGAAGGCTTACGCCAAGAGAGTGCGCAAGACTGATGGGTTTCCCAGAGCACTTCAAAATACCTGTGAGCGACACTCAAGCCTATAGGCAATTTGGCAACAGCGTAGTGATGCCTGTAATGCAAGAGGTGGCGCGTATTATGACACCGCACATTGAACAACTGTGTAGCAAAAATGCGAACAAGGATAAAAGCAGTATAGAATTGCTCGCTATGAACGACAGATAGCATACCAAATAATAGATAATCTAAGCTCTGAAAAACTAGACGCCAAAAAATACAATAAGAATCAAAAACAAAACAAACAGACAAAGACAAAGACAAAGAAGAGAAGAGAAAAGAAAAGAAGAGAGAAAATCCGCTAAACCTCTACCGCACCAAAGTTAACGAACATTTACTGGAGAGTTCACAGTGAACAACGGCTTTCTATCGAAATACTTTCAGGGCGCAGCCGCAAAAACTTTAAGCGCTGTGGAGGCCGATATGTCTAAGTCCCACCAACACGAATTTAATGGTGTCGACGCCTTGAAAAATATATTCGGAGAACCACAGGACAAACAACACTATAGAACAACATTCATATATCTCACAGATCGCGACGAAAACATTGTCACGGAAGAAGCCACGCTCACTTGGTACGATGCTAGACAGAAAGCAAGGGAAGAAAAGGGTGTAATGCGATGGGAGTATCGCATGTATTTTTCTTCCAGAGTTGTAGCCCCGCTCGCTAACGAGGAAGACGTCCTTGTTATCGCTAAACGCAGTGATAACACGCTACTAGCGATCATTGCAGAAGCAGAAAGCACTATTGCCAAACAAGTTTTATGGCTCTTTGGGTTCACTGACAGCCTAGACCCAAACTTCTCCGTTAGTGCAACATTAAATTCAGAGCAACATCGCATAGAATTTACTTCAAGGCGCATCCTCGAAAGCATTGGTGTTGATGTGGCGGTAGAGGAAAATGCCTTCCTAGAAGAGATGTTAGAAAAATTCCACGGGGAGTTTCCCACCACTTTAGTTTTCTCTGACTACGCGCGTACAACAATTCCTCATGTGAACGCCCGTGACAACCACGATGGAGCGTTTATGGCATGGCTGGAGCAAGAAGAAGTTCTTTTTCGAGTGTTGGAAAAACACCTTATCGAAAAGCGGCTTACCGAGGGATTTGATGGCGATGTAGACGGTTTTATTGCCTACTCTTTATCTGTTCAAAATAGAAGGAAGAGCCGAGCTGGGCTTGCATTGGAAAATCATCTTGAAGCTCTATTTGCCGAATGCGACATTGTGAACACTAGAACCCCAAAAACGGAAAACAACTCCAAACCAGACTTCATTTTTCCGAGCATTGAGCAGTACTTTAACCCCAAGTTTAACGTTAACAACCTAACGATGCTTGGTGTCAAATCATCTTGTAAGGATCGATGGCGGCAAGTTTTAACAGAGGCTAATAAAATTAATGCCAAGCACCTGCTGACACTGGAGGCGGCGATCAGTAAAAATCAGACTGAAGAAATGCGAACACAGTCACTACAACTCGTTGTTCCAGCAAAAATTCACGGCTCATATAGCAGCGAGCAACAGGCTTGGTTAATGAATGTAGCCGACTTCATTCAAGTGGTGGCGACCAAGCAAAAAAACGGACTTGTATAGACTGACTCTTAGTAAAGGACGGGCTCAAGAATGACTGAAATAAAAAGCGCTGCTGATATTAAAAAAGTGCGCCGCTTGGTACTCCACGCTCAAGGTCTTGGCCACAACCAACCTTTCGGCAAATCTCACAAAGGTGCACTGGCCGCCATAGAACACTTGGGTTACATCCAGTTAGACAGCATCAGTGTCATTGTGCGCGCCCATAACCACACTTGGTCGTCGCGGGTACCTGGCTTCACCCCGGACATGAGCAATGAACTACTAGAGGACGGCAAAATTTATGAGTACTGGGCCCACGCGGCCTCTTACTTACCCATGAAAGATTTTCGCTATTCCCTACCTGACAAAAAGTCCGTGCGCGACGGCGTGTTGCATAAAAGGCGCAGCAAAGACAGAAAGCTCATGGGCAACATCCTTAAACGCATTGAAGCAGAAGGCCCCCTTGGCTCCAAAGATTTTGAGGACACCCGCCTAAATAAGACTGGCTGGTGGGATTGGAAGCCGGCGAAAAAGGCCATTGAAGTCTTGTATTTAGAGGGCGATCTAATGATCTCTTCGCGCAAAAACTTCCAAAAAACCTACGACCTAACTGAGCGTGTTTTACCCAAAGGTTTGGATCTAACAGAGCCCACTGCCGAGGAGTGGGCCAAGCACTTAGTCAATGAACAGTTCGCCTGCCATGGCATTGCGCACTTCAAGAGCATTGCCTATGGCCGGCGAAGCGTGCAGTTACGGGCGGAAATTAAAAAGCTGATTGAAGCCCAGCTTGCCAGCAATGATCTTGTGGAACTGACCCTGCCCAACGGTGAAATATACTTGGCCCCTAGGGATTTTATGGACAGGCCTCTGCCCGCAGCAGAGGCAAACTTAAAAATACTTTCACCCTTCGACAACTTAGTCATTCAACGCAAACGGCTCACTGATATTTTCGCTTTCGACTACCTCATAGAATGCTATGTACCGGCTGCAAAACGTCGTTATGGGTATTTCTCGCTGCCCCTGTTATTCAAAGATCAAATGGTTGGGCGGATAGACTGCAAAGCCCTCCGCGCAGAAAAAACCTTGCGGGTGAATGCAGCATTCATTGAAGTTGATGAGAAAATGCAGCCTCAAGTGTGCCGAGCATTAGCCAAAGCCTTAGATACTTTTTCGGCCTTTCAAGGCTGCGACAACGTAGTGATTGAAAATGTGATGCCCCAGAGTTGCGCCTCAATATTACAAAAGGCGTTTGCCTAAATTGCGAAAGGCGCTCAGGCAGAAATTGAAGAAGGCGCACTACGCTAACCCTGACGGCTGATTAGGCGACTGACGCCGACCTAAGACTGACAAGCCCAAACGTTAAAGCAGATAAAACTTGCCTTCAGCGCAAGTTTTTACAGTTATCCAGAGGTTGCACAGATATACTGCGGCGCTGTTAATTCGGCTCATACCAAAAAGCCCACAAAAAGCCAAAAAAAATGATCCTACAAATATGACTCTACTTCGCTGCGACAACCTAAACATCCATTTTGGTGACTACCCATTATTGACCGATGCCAATTTTTCTATTGAGCCTGGTGAGCGCGTCTGCCTCATTGGTCGCAATGGCGCGGGTAAATCAACCTTGTTGAAAATCATCTTGGGCGAAGTACCCCCGGACACCGGTGTTATGCACCGTAGAGATAATTTGACCGTAAGCGTATTGGAGCAGCAACTACCCGCAGCGGAAAACCTAACTGTTCTAGAAGTGGTTCAACAAGGACTAGGTGAGCTCATTGAGCTGATAGAACGCTTTAGCGAAGTTAGCGCCACTGCGGTGACGGCTAGAGACCTTGAAGAAATGGAGGTCATGCAATCGCGGATTGACACGCTGGGCGGTTGGCAGCCGGAACAACAAGTAGATGCCATTATTACCCAGCTTGGCTTGCCCAGAGATTCCTACATGTCGGAACTCTCGGGTGGCTGGCGGCGCAGAGTGGCGCTGGCACGCGCATTGGTATGTAAACCCGACTTATTGCTGTTAGACGAGCCCACCAACCACTTGGATATATCTACCATTGAATGGCTGGAACACGAAGTTCGAGGCTATCAGGGCAGCGTTATTTTCATAACTCACGACCGCGCATTCTTACAGCGCCTGGCCACCAGAATTGTCGAAATTGATCGTGGTCAGATCATTTCTTGGCCCGGTGATTACACCAACTATTTGCAGTTGAAAGAGCAAGCCAACGAAGAGGAAGAGACCCGCAACGCGCTATTCGACAAGCGCTTGGCGCAAGAAGAAACGTGGATTAGACAGGGTATTAAGGCACGCCGAACCCGCAACGAAGGCAGAGTACGCGCATTAGAATCCATGCGCCGAGAACGCGGCCAGCGTCTCAATCAACAGGGCAAAGCTAAGATTGAAATTTCCAGTGCAGATGGCTCTGGCAAAAAAGTCATTGAAGCGAAAAATGTCACCCACGGTTATGGTGGCAACGAACTGCTGCAAGATTTCAACTTGCGCGTTATGCGCGGCGATAGAATTGGCATCATTGGCAACAATGGCGTGGGTAAATCAACGCTACTGAAAATACTCCTGGGCCAGCTCACTCCAGACACCGGCAGCTCAAAAGTAGGCACCAACCTGACCATTGGCTACTTCGACCAAGTCAGGCAAGAACTGGAGTGGGATAAGAGTGTTGCTTGGAATGTGGGCGAAGGCAAAGACAACATCACCATTAATGGTGTCGACAGGCATGTTGTCGGTTACTTGAAAAATTTCCTCTTCACCGCTGCTCGCGCCATGACCCCGGTTAGTCGCTTATCTGGAGGCGAGTGCAACCGAGTACTGCTGGCGAAATTGTTTACACAGTCGAATAACTTTTTGGTCTTGGACGAACCCACCAACGACCTCGACATAGAAATGTTGGAAGTGCTGGAAGAAAAGTTAGTTGAGTACGATGGCACGCTAATTATTGTCAGCCACGACCGCGACTTTATGGACAATGTGGTCACCAGCACCTTGGTCTTTGAAGGCGACGGCAATGTGGTGGAATATCAGGGCGGCTACAGTGATTGGGCGGCGCGTGGCAAATCGCTGAATATCAACGACACACCGGATTTACCCGACGTGCCAGCAGATGCAGTGGCTGCTGCAGATGCCTCAAGTACTTCAGTTAGCGAGCCCAAAAGCAAAGTAAAACTCAGCTACAAGCTACCTGTCTCTTATACACATCTGACGCTGCCGACGAATAGAGAGGTGTAGATC
>OJFS01000733.1_pt1 | contig 11104 bp, 8 predicted proteins | sample 1594231 | NCBI WGS metagenome assembly OJFS01 (sample SAMN05416847, study PRJEB24817) | seawater metagenome | isolation source: Sea water | place: Canada:Atlantic | collected 2013-07
TGGTATTACACAAACAGCTTTGGCAGACTTTATTGACAATGGAACCATCGGTATAGGCGCAATCGCTAAAAAGCAGCCTGCTGCTGCAGGACCAGCGCAGGATATGGACGTAAAGACCGCTCCTAAAGCCAGAGATTCGATTGTTGCAATTGATGCAGCCATCCAAACGGTGAACATTCAGCGTTCCTCACTTGGTGCAGTTTCTAATCGTCTAAGCCATACTATTAACAACCTGACTAACATCTCGTCCAACCTGTCGGCCGCACAAGGCGGCATTGAGGATGCAGATTTTGCTCATGAAACAACCATGTTGGCGAAAAACCAAATTCTCCAGCAAGCCTCAACTGCGATGCTTGCACAAGCCAACGCATCCAAACAGAACGTTCTGAGCCTGCTGCAAGGCTAAGCGTAACGCAACGCGTTGCCATAAAAAGGTCAACAATGACAGGTCCGCATTACGCGGGCCTGTTTTGTTTTGTTAAGAAAACAAAAGGCTAGTTGAGGGTAGATTAAAACCCTGCATTCTGACCTAATCAGTCGACCTTTTTCCAATTTCGAAGGCATGTTCAGATGGTCTCCACTGCTATTGGAATACGCGTCCCGCGTGTCCTAAATGCTTTCCGGTAGCCCTAAGCAGTGGAGATTTTTACCAGCAAGAAATATGCCAGATACGATGTGTGGTTTTAATAAATACTTATTTACAATTAGTTAGCTGGAAATTTTTAATAAATCTGCCCTAAATTTTTATCTCATAGGTCGTTACTATTTATGAACCGGAGGACTAATATTTAAACTTCGGACAGCGTACCACTTCTACCGCGCACGGGATGACCCTCCCGCGTGTCCTAATGCCTCAGGTCATCTAGCCGTGGTAGAAGTGGTTTTTTCCCAAATTAACGGACCGCAGAGCCACATGGCTGTTTATCTATGCCCAGCTTTAATTTTCGCTTGCTGAGGTATAAGCTGGTATTTGCAATTTTTGTCTGGCTTTTAGTTCAGTCAACAACCACTGCCTTTGCTCCTGCGCGTAGCTAGATCACCTACGCTTTAGAGTCTGATTCAAAACTAACCGATTACTTTCAGGATCTTGCGAGATAGCGGGTGACGCGTCGAATGTGGGCAATGAGGATCCAAGCCTGTGCGCTGGCGATAGATTTATCCCAATCTTTTGACAGGCGGCGGCAGCGCCCCAGCCCTGCGAAGGTTCGCTCAACCACCCATCGCCTGGGTGAGACCTCAAAGCCCTGCGCCGTATCGGAGCGCTTGACGATCTGCACAGTCCAGCGTCCGATGACCTTCAGGGTGTCTCGCAGTTTGGGGCCCGCATAGCCGCCGTCCGCAAAGACGTGGCGCAGCATGGGATAGCGCGCGGCGACAGCCTTCAGCACATCCAGCGCGCCATCACGATCCTGAACCCCGGCGCTATGGACCTCGAGCCCTACGAGCAATCCGGTCGTATCGGTACCAATGTGGCGCTTGCGGCCCTTGATCTTTTTTCCGGCGTCATATCCTCTAACCCCGCCACTTTCTGTGGTTTTTACACTCTGACTATCGATGACCCCGGCTGTCGGATGGGCGTGTCGGCCCTCGGCAAGGCGCGCGGTTTTGACCGGTTCGCGGTTCATCTCATCAAGCAAGCCATCATTGCGCCAAGCGTAGAAGGAGCCGCGGACGGTAGAAACCGGCGGAAAGTCGTTGGGCAGCATGCGCCACTGGCAGCCAGTCGTCGCGACATAGAGGATCGCGTCGAACACATCGCGCAGATACGTCGTTCGCGGGCGGCCCGTTCTCCTGAGCCGCGGCACTAAGGGTTTGATCAGCGCCTATTCCGCGTCGGTCAAATCGCTTGCGTATCTGTCGCCCTCTCGGGCATGTTGGCGGCGGGTGAGTTCGGTCCAGGCCATGGGGGTCTCCGTTCAGATTTGTAACTGAACTGAACCACAACCTGCTGAACTCAATCAATTAGTTTTAAATAGGGCTCTGAAAGAATACGGTTATCCCTGGAAGATATCTGCCTATTCCCCTGGTACTCAATTCGACGGGCACTCTCGTAACTGAAAATATCCGTAAAGCACTAAATTCTATCAATAAAATTTGATTAATGGGAAAATCTGTGGTTTTGTATCAAGAAAATAATATAAAATATTGATATGGTCTAAAACGCCTGTTTATCGTGCCGTTACTTATGATAGGACACACGGGAACGCCCTTACACATTCCTGTAATACTAAGATCAAGCATTTGCTTGAGAAAACCCTAAGGCTTTCGCACGGTGCAACGTGTAACAGCTGAAGGGATACAGCCTAAGGCTTACGTATGCTGCCGCATGCATTAGCTGAAGGGATACAAATTGGGTCTAACGCATGGTGCAACATGTGTTGGCTGACAAACGAAGATCCTAAGGTCATGCTCTGTTGCAAAGTTTATTGACTGGACATTTAGATAACTAAAGCAGGTCCGTATCATGCGGGCCTGTTTTACGTTGGTGCTGCCGAATTAACGTTTGTAAAATATTGAATTGAGCACGGTACATTTATCATCTTTTAGATCTATTGTGGCGGATTCAACAGTTTCAGCATAATCATTTCTTCCGACATTCGATGATAACAGAACGCTTCACGCGCAATTGTAATAAGGTTGAAGTGCTCAAGTGGGTGATCGCAAGGATGCAGCCCAACGGCATCAAGGATAAGCGTGAGGACGCGCCACAGAACCAAGCCATAACTATAAGCTGGCAAGGTAGTGATGTTGCAGTGAGCACAACAGATAACAGCTAAGCTTTACCAGGGACAGAATAGAACAGACCAGGGACTACGATTGACCAGGCAAGATTGAGATGCAGGGGATCAGAGGGATAGTGGGGATAAGGTGTAGATCTCCGTATTCCTCAGCGCACAGGTGAGCGAGCTACGCGCAGGAATTCAGCTCAGATCGAGCCTAGTCGGGATGCTTGCGACCAAGCCGCGACCCAGGACGGCCAAGCGCCTGTAATCATTGGCGTAGGTGACGGGTAATAACCCTGTTTCTGCATTGTGGCGTTTCCTGAGCGCCTGCCCCCCAAAAAACCAACCCGCCGGTGCTATAGACATATAAACACTTTGGAAGCTACCACACACTCTCTCACACACTGAGCCCCATGAAAATAGATCCCCTACAGTCCCAGGCCGCTACAGGCTGAGCTACACGATGCTCTGAGCGAGAAGCGTTGGGCTGTTGTTGTTATGCATCGCCGTGCTGGTAAGACTGTCATGGCTATTAATCATCTTCTGAGGGACGCTATTCTTTGCACCAAGAATAATCCGCGGTTCTTTTACATTGCGCCTACATATAGCCAGGCAAAGAGTGTTAGCTGGGATTTATTGAACGGCTCTAATATTAAGTTAGAGAAACTTATAGTTTCGATGTTGTCGTAACGACTAAGGTCGAGACGCTGTACTTTACGCTACTATTAAGGATGTTTTAGCTTATCCAATGACTTTTAGACCTAAGTATTGGTGGTTGCAGGGATGGCGTACTTGTATGACTAGCATAGCTTCCAACCATCCCTACTTCGGTTCTGGTGCAACAAAGCCGATATATTAATAACGTCTAGATGTTGAGTTATTTATATTTATAACTACTTTATTTTGAATTTTTTAGGTATTATTTTTTCAGTGGAAACAACGTCAGGCAGACATCTTGCATTTGGAATGGAACATACTCAGATAGCTCTTTGAGCCTGAGGAGTGTCGCTGAGCGTCTTAATGAGATGAATGTACAACCATATCAAAGAAAGACAGTTAGTATGCTAATTAGTTATCGTGTTTGAAGGCTGCGTCCTGATCCTTTAATCAATTGCTCGTAGGCTGAAGTTTATGTGAGGGGACTTGTGATGACGTGCGGCTGGTTGCTTATTTCTTGTATGTAAAAATTGTATGTAAAAAATAACATATTTACTAAAATACTCATTCCCTGTGCCGTTACTCTTTATAGGACATACGGAAACAATTACTCAAACAGAAAACATCTCTCGATAGCCACTGGTTATTGCAACAATATCGGCTGGCTTTCAGCTCTTTGAAGTTACCTGACAGGGCTAAATGTCTTTGTTAGGGATCAGGAGAGGTTTGCCTGAAGTATAATAGCGATCAATACGTTGTGCAAAGCGTGCTCGTCAAAAAACTCAACCCTAGGCAATTGCTCTTGTGCAAAGTGAGCTAGCCTAAAATAAGGAAGTATTAATATGCAACTCGCAACCAAGACAGAAACTTTTGTAGCTGATGTAGCCGAATTAATTCAGGAAGCTAATCGTGCGCAGAATGCAGATGATCTAAAACGAGCAGAACAGCTTTATTTTCAGGTATTGGATGAGGACCCACTAAATCCTGATGCCAATCACAACTTAGGTATTTTGTACCTTTCCGTTAATCTGTCTAAACAAGCACTTCCATTATTGAGAACTGCATTGGAAGCACATCCAGAGTTTGAGCATTTTTGGGTCAGCTACTTTCATGGATTGTGTTATAATCGTCAATTTTCTGAAGGGCGGGCAATTCTAGCGGCTGGAAAAGAAAATGGGCTGTCTTCTGACACAGTTGCGCGCTTAGAAGAGATTTTGTTCAATGCTCTTGAGGAGATGTAAAGTCTTTACCAGGTCTCTAGAGAGGTCGGGTAGGTGTACAGCATCGTCCCACGACAAGATCAGATCAAAACCGTAAATTAACTAGGCCGTCCGGTGAATGCTGAGCGGTCTTTTTTTATTCTAAAAGATGCCAAATATCCGTTTCCGTGGGGTAGAAGTATTCGTCAGCAGGAGTTGATTGGCCTGCTTCCGCCATTCATCTCTATCTGCTTTAAGGTCGTCTATCTGTTCTTCCGCTGCTTTAAGTAAACGCTCTAAGGCCTCAATTTCCTTACTGTTTCCATCCGTTTCTTTAAGGGTATCGTTCTGTTCAATTTTCACTGTTTCTAGTGGGGTAGGGGGGTATACTCTGTATAATTCGGAGGCATCTATTTCCCACGCCCCATTATCATTCTTAATTGCTGACAATTTCCCACTGGCTATGGCTTTAGTAATTGTAGACTTAGTCTTTCCAACCGCTTTAGCCGCTGTCCCTGCTGTATGTTTCATTATGTATACACCCCAGTATCGTATCGTTCGATTTCACCAGTATACTATCTGTTTCTATGAAACGCTAAGGTTTAATCTCAATCAACTCGTTGGGCTTAATCATCTGCCCATCAAAGGGTTTGAGGTCTGTAGTCTTTAGTGCTGACAACATAGTGATCCTGTACGGTTACCTTTGTGCATTTAATTGTAACAATATACTCAGTGCAACACTATGCAAGGCGGTACAATAAGTAACCATCATCCACTATTACTGTTTCAAAATCAGATAACAGTGACAACAGTACTGCAAATCTACGACCTTCAGGTTATGTGCTTGTCCCAAAATGTGTAGAACAAGAGTGTAAAATGTGTAGAACAGCGTCCCAAAATGTGTATAACAAGATTGAATAATAGTTCAAGATCAATGGCTTAAAAGGTGTGAACTTAAGAACAATAAGAACAATATACACAAGATAAGATTTACTTGGTTGATATACACACAATACGAAGCAAGTATGTGTGTATGAAAATGACAGGAAACACTCTCAAAGCAAAAGTCACAGACTACTCATTAGTTAAACCAAGTGAGTTGATAGACATTGTTGAATTAACCCCACTCAAACTACACGACAAACGCTTGTTTAACGAAATGCTAGCAAATGCGTGGAGTGAAATAGGTGAGGGAAAAGAGCATAGAATACATAAGAGTGATATTACTGCGATAGACAAAAACTTAGAGCGCTTAGAGGAAAGTGTTGATAGGTTGATGGCAACAATCATCAAAACTGTTGTTGAAGAAGGTGGCGAAAAATACAGACGCACATTCACTTTCTTGTCACGCATAGACAACGCAATCAGAGACGATGGTTGGATAAAATATAAGTTCAGTGAAGACGCTGAGCATATGATGTTGAACAGTAATGTATTTGCTAGAATACAGCGTGAAGTGATGTTTGCTTTATCAAGTAGATACTCACTGTCATTGTACGAAATACTAGCTAAACGAGTAAATCTGAAACACACGCAAAACGAAATATTTGAGTTAGATGTATTCCGAAGAATGCTTGGAGTGCCAACAGACAAGTACAAACTAATGTCACACCTACGCACGCGCATATTAGACACTGCGTTTGGCGAAGTGCAGCAACTTACAAATATAGGATGTGCCTATCAGTTAGTACGCAACAGAGGCAAAGGATACACGCACATCAAAGTCATTTGGTTTCCTAAGGATGCAAGTGCTGCGTATGACGCTGAGAAAAACAGAAACAAACCTAAAGTTCAGCAGATAGCAGAACGCAAAGAACAAGCAGCGTTATTACGCAGTGGTGACAAAGCAGCAAAGGCAGTAAAAGCAGGTAAAATATTAGCATTAAAACTAGAAAATGGCAGGTAGTTCAATTTGGAGTAAAACCTAAACTGAATGAAATCCAGATTGCAGAAATGAAACAGAAGCGCAGTCGTGGCGTTATGACTAAGGATTTAATGTCTGAATACTATATTTCTAAAGCATCTGTGTATCGGTTACTGCAAGCAGCGGCGTAGGTTATTATCTTCCCCTGGCGTTCCCTATCGGTAATCGAATGATTCTAGTTGTTTCGAGTCCGTGTGGGGGCACCATCAGGCGTTTAAGACTGTTTAAATAAGTTTAACTGTTTAGGGTTTATTAACATATTGTAATTGTTTAAATAATACCGACTTCGTATGTTTACTCTGACTATAGTCTCTGTGTCCTCTGACTATATTGCATGTGTCCTCTGACTATACGAATATGTGTATAGTGACTATACCATCCACAGGGTAGAGATTTAAGCGTCATACAGCGCGTTGGCATCTGTCGGTGGTGGTTATTCGAAAAATGCAGAGAAGCGTCTGTATGGACATATTTTTGGGGTGAGATCGTAAATGGCGAGCATATCACACAATCAGTTGGATTTATTCGTTGCGTCAGCAAGTGACATCAGTCCCAAGGCACATCGTGATCTCATGCAGCGGTGTTGGTTCAACCTATCCAAAAAGAAACGCACCATTCCGATCGAGCACCAATCACACAACTCTTGGGTAAAAGTGAGTGGTAGCGAGAAGCATGGTATTGCGACAATCTTCGATAATGACATTCTAATCTTTGTGATCGCGCAGCTCATGGCAGCGGTAAATGATGGGCGCAAGACAGGGCGAAAGTTCCAATTCACTGGGTATGAATACTTCAAGTTTATTGGTCGAAAAAAGATAGGTGGTAGCGCCTATTCTGATATATGGAAATCACTTGAAAGATTGCACCATACCTTTGTCGAAACTGACATCAGAATGGGCGATAGTAAGCGCATCCACAGTTTTAATTGGTTGTCAGAGATCAAACAGGTTGTTGAAGACGATAAGCACCGTGGATATGAGATTGTTATTCCAGAATGGTTGTATTCATCCGTTGTCGATAACAAAATGGTTCTAACCATTGATGATGACTATTTCTCAATCAAAGGCGGTCTTGAGCGTTGGTTGTATATGTTCGGGCGTAAATCCACCGGACACCAACAATCTAGTTGGACAGAGAGCACCAGGAACATTTATGAAAAATCTGGTTCCCTTGGATCATTCAGCGAGTTTAATCGTCAGATCAAAAATATCATCGAAAAAGACAATTTGGTTGGATACCAGATTGGCCGTGTAGATACCTACAGCAAGCACAGGACTGATCGCGCACTGGCGTTTCATAATCGCGATCTGATTGGAGCACCGATTAGTGGTAAAAGGCGCACTAGCGGAGAAACAAAACATCGTAGGGAATTGTGATATGACAGACGAAAATAAACGGGTTCTATTCTGGCTCCAGCGGTAGGGATCGAACCTACTGGCAATTGATTAACAGTAGACTGCTCTACCGCTGAGCTACGCCTCGTCATTACCAACGACGTCCTCTGGTCAGGACACAGCCTTCAAACGTCTTACGGAATTTGCAGACCAACTACCCTTTCCTGATATGGTTGGGACATTCATCTGATTAAGACGTTCAGCAATGCTCCTGAGGCTCAGAGAGCAGTCTGGATCGATCTTCTGCAGCATTGGCAACCTATCTGCTGCACGGCGCCTGTATAGCGCTGTACGGGCCTCTGAGGCCTTCTTAGCGTCTTCTGCAGTGCCAGTGCGCCCTACGAACTTATCGCCTCTGTATGCGCCTAATTGGACTCCTCTAGCCTTAGCCGCTGCCAGTGCATCCTTTGTCCGTTTGCTGATCGCCTCACGCTCCTGTTCAGCAACCAGTGCCATGATCCCAATAGTAAGCCGATTAGCCTCTGGCATGTCTGCCGCTATGAAGTCTATCCCCGCATCTTTAAGGCTGAGCAGGAAGGCAGCATCTCTGGTCAACCTATCGATCTTAGCCACCACCAGAGTAGCCCCAGAGGCTTTGCAGAGATCGATGGCTTCAGTCAGTTTTGGGCGCCGGTTGTTCTTTCCGCTTTCAATCTCCACCAGTTCTTCAATCACGTTCCAATCACCGCCGTTCAGGTAATCCTCAACAGTTTTACGTTGGGCTTCTAAACCCAATCCAGACTGCCCCTGCTTCTGTGTTGAAACCCTCAAATAACTAACGAAACTACCCTTCGCCATAACTGTTACACTCCATCATACCAAGATATGACAATACGTAACAGTCACAATATCATTGGTAAACCATCTTGTTTGAGGGCATGTGCCACCCCACCTCCACCGGGTATCGTATATAACCCCAACCCAATTTGGGGAATTTTTAGAAGTGTTAATAGGATAAGGTTAAAGTAGACAGTTGAAAGTGGGCTTTGGTTAATCAAGAGGTTTGGCGGTGATTAATTATACTGCGCGTCGTTCAAAGCCCAGTAGCCTTTGGTGCCTTCAGCTTCTTCATTTTCTTGAACCAAATCCCAAGGTGTTTTGCCGTCTTTGCTTTTTGCCTTCGCGTCTGCCCCAGCTGCTAGTAAAACTTCGATGTTACCTGATGTACCACTAGAAGCCGCCCAGTGCAGTGGTGTCCAGTCATCGTCTCCTCGCGCCATGACGCTAGCCCCCGCTGCCAACAATGCTTTAATATTTAAATCTGAGCCACCAGAGGCGGCCCAGTGTAGCGGTGTCCAGCCACTCCCCCCTCGCGCCATTGCATCCGCTCCAGCAGTTAATAAAATTTGGACGCTTGCTGCCGTGTTGCTAACCACAGCATAATGTAACGGTGTTCTGCCAGTCTTTGTCCGCTCCATGACATCTGCTCCAGCTGCTAACAAAGCCTGTATATTTTCAGGGCTACCACGAGAGGCAGCCCTATGCAGAGGAGTTCGACCGCCCTCGGTTTGCGCTGAGATGTCTGCACCAGCAGCCAATAATGCTAGAATTATTTTTGGACCACCACTGATAGCTGCACAGTGCAACGGTGTTTCGCCATTTTCTGCCCGTACTGTTACGTCTGCATTAGCAGCCAGTAAGGCTTGTACATTTGGTGCTTTATCCGACAATGCAGCATCATGCAGCGGTGTTTTTCCCCACTTATCCCGAGCCATCAAATCAGCTCCAACTTCTAACAAGGCTTGGACATTGGCTAAATTACCACTGGAAGCCACCAAATGTAGTGGTGTCCGTCCAAAATCATCCTGCTCCATGAAATCTGCACCAGCAGTCAAAAGTGTTGGTACATTTTTAGAGTTGTTCCATTGAGTGGAACCATAAAGGGGTATAGGTTGTTTTTTGTCCTGTGTCATATCGTTATTAGCTCTATTTATTGTTTAAGAACTGAGAACACTTTGCCCACAAACCAAACCTCAACATCAATGTTATTGGTGCGACGCGCATGGCGGAACTTCTTACGTTACTCAGTTGAGATGGTAGCAGACCTCGGCCTTAGCTCAACAAATATGTTCAGCACAAAAAATGTTGGGTGAAATTACCCACTAAGTTCAACAGGGGGAAAAAATCCCTTAACCTAGCTCCCCTACTCAGGGAGCGACCGCAGGTTGCTAACTAATGAGCCTGGATGAAGGCATCATTTTTAATGAATCAGGCCGTAGGAATCTAACTAATTAATCAACTGGCCATGGGTTTAACCCCCACTAATGAAATGCGCAATTTCCTATTATTAACAAATTACTAATAGAAATTTTTTGTTTTTTACTAAATCATTTACTTATGGGGCCGTTACTATTTTTAGGACACACGAACAAGACATCACAAACATCAAATATCTAGCAGATCCCTAGGTTTCTGCAATGATACTCTCTGGCTTACAGCTCTTTGAGATCACCGTAATAGCCTCGGTTATTACAGCGATATCGATTGGCTTACAGCTATCAGAAATTACCTCAATAGCCTCGGTTATTGTAACGATATGCGCTGGCTTACAGCTTCTTGAAACTACCTTGCAGGGCGAAAAGCTTTCAGCAGGGATCGGGGAAGGTTTGCCTAACGCATAAACAAAGGTCAATGCGCTGTGCAAAGCGCGCTGACCAAGCCCCTAAGGCCTCAGCACTGTGCAAGGTGCACTGGCCATCAATCTAAATCTAAGGCCACCGCCACTGTGCAAAAGTGAGCAGGCCACAAATAAGGAATTTCAAAATGGCACTCGCAATCGCAACCAACAACGCAGCTCTTAATGCCGCCGCCTCAGCCTCCAGCGTCAACCGTGACATGGAAACATCGATGGCGCGCCTGTCTTCGGGCAAGCGCATCAACTCAGCCTCTGACGATGCGGCTGGTGTAGCCATCAGTTCAAGACTATCCGCAGAAATTCGTGGCACGGATCAAGCCATCCGCAATGCCCTTGACGGGCAAGCCTTGATCGATACTGCAGAAGGTGCTCACAGCGAAATCGAAAACATCCTTCAGCGGATGCGTGAAGTTGCCGTCCAAGCGGCCAACGACACCAACAACGACCAGGACAGGCTGAACCTTCAGGCTGAAATTGACGCACTAGTTACTGAGATAAATCGTATTGCTAGTACGACTACATGGGCTGTCTCTTATACACATCTCCGAGCCCACGAGACGGACTCCTATCTC
>OJFS01000735.1_pt1 | contig 11099 bp, 7 predicted proteins | sample 1594231 | NCBI WGS metagenome assembly OJFS01 (sample SAMN05416847, study PRJEB24817) | seawater metagenome | isolation source: Sea water | place: Canada:Atlantic | collected 2013-07
GAAGCGAGATGCGCATTATAGAGATCCCATTTCTGATCGCAAGCGTTTATTGCAAAAAAAGGTTTAACCGAACACTTTATGAACAACCCGCCGTAAATACAGGCTATCTGTTGGTTTTTACAACAAAAAGAGATATGAAATAGTCGCTATGCGGCGATCCCGTGCTTCTTTTTATTAGATCAACACGCGCCTTAAGTAGTGCAAGCTCTGCTTCTAGTAAAAGATGGTAGAAAGTAAGCGCCGAGATTTACCTTTCTTACCGTTACATTTCGATCACTAGGTCCTACTGCCACTTCCACTTCCACTTCCACTTCCACTTCCAAGAAAGTTAACTCTTTTTAGAACTAGCATAAGTGAACAAAACGCCGAAACAAGGTATGCGCACACCAATCCGCATTAATAATGTGCCCCGTCAGAATGCATCCAGCTTATTTTCATTGTGCTGTCGTTATGTAGTAATGGGTGTTCCCTTATAAATAGTGGGAAGCAGTTAAGCGAATGTAGAACCTGGTTGTTCGTTTACGATGTCGCCAGCTCTTTATAACGCCCTGCCTTCTTTATAACGTTATGGCTTATCTATGATGTTCAATCTACTTTATATCACTCGAGCTCGATATTGCGCTTAGGCTTCCTTATTAGGCTCAGGGCTTTTTAGTACGCTCAAGGCTTTTCCCACGCTCAGGGCTCTTTATTACGCTCATGGCTTTTCCCACGCTCAAAGGCTTTTTTCAACGCTCAAGGCTGTTCATGTTTTCTTACTTGCTCGGGAAGCACTCGGAAGACTCGTTTTTTTATCCATAAATTCAATCAGTTAAAATCAGAAGAATAGCAGAAGGTTAAAAATCTCTACCAGACGTACAGTGTTAACGTCGATTAACCCAGCATTCAGTATTGAGTCATTAATTGGCATTTACTCTCGGCCATATTAACGACATACAAGGAACTAACATGAAAACATTTTTACTTTTACACATCGCCCTACTTTGCGCTTTAGGCTACGTAAGCCAAAGCATATTTTTTGGCCCAGTAGGAGACATTCTATTTACGGTGGCCAGCGTGATATGTGTGCCGATCGTCAGTGCATACGCGTTGAAGTGTTATTTCAGTCTTACTTCTATGCGTCAGCGTAATCACAGATTGCAATAAGCGTTGCCCGCTTTACAGGCTGATATAGCCTAACTCTGTTATACGCCCCCGCACCCAAAGCACATGTGCTTTGGGTGCCTCTTTGCTTTGCCCCCCATTTATGCCCGTTCTATGAGTTGTTCATGTGCTATCTAAAGCGCGTGTTTTATTTTATCGCTAATAAAACTGCTATTGCCCGTCTCTTTAGAACAAGAACAAAGCAAATCCCATGATTCCACTTTAAAGAAGAAAAGGAAAAGCAACAATTTACCAACTAATAAACTTCAATTAAAACAATAAGATAAAAGCAGAAGGTTAGCAGAAGGTATTATAGACATTAGTTTAATACAGTTTATCCATCGCATATCAACCTAGATAGTTGGAACGGAAGCAAGATGGCAAACTCAAATAAACATAACGAAAAAAATGCTAAATCACCGTCGCTGTTAGACACCTTCTCACTACCACTGGTAAACGAAAAAATGAATGCCTTCAGTAGAATGGCAAACGTTATTGCTGAAGCGATCTTTATCGTCAATGATGAAGGGGTTATCGAGATGATAAACCCTTTGGCCGCAAAGTTTTTTGGCGCCCCCCAAGAGGCCTTAATAGGTCAAAAATGGTTTACCTTTTTACACGAACGTTATCGCGAACAGTATGAATACCTTTTTCTAAACTGGAACCAGAATATAGACTTACCTTTGAGTCACGGCCCTAAGGAAGTTTTAGTCGAACGCACTGATCGAACATGGTTAGAAGTTGATTTGTCAGTTTCGTGTTTGCCTGCTTCTATCACCGAATCATCTCCTTTTTATGTCGGCGTCATGCACAGTTTGACTAAACACAAGTCTGAGTATGGGGAGTTACGCAGACTTGCCTCTACTGATCATCTAACTGGGTTAGCTAATCGACATAATCTAGAAAAAACCTTACAAAAAAGCTGGCTTGAGTGCTTAAACACAGAGCAAGCCATTAGTCTTATTCTTATCGACGTAGACTATTTTAAGCTGTTTAACGATCAGTTCGGTCATATCAATGGTGACAAGTGCTTGCAGAAAATAGCGAAAACCATTGAGCAATGCTTACCAGCTAACGACTGCATGGCTGCTCGCTACGGCGGTGAAGAGTTTGCCGTAATCCTACCTCGCCTGCCTTCTGTGAGTGCTGAGATCGTCGCTAAGGATATTCAAAACCAAATTAACATACTCAAGTTTAGCGAATTAGGGCTACCATCAACCTTCAGAGTAAGTGTTAGCCAGGGTATAGCAACAGAACTAGGCGGACGATACCGCACATCTGAAGCACTTATTTGTGCAGCCGATACCGCACTATATCGGGCTAAATCTGAAGGGCGAAATAGGATTAGTACCAGCCTGTAAAGATGCGGTTAGCTTTGTGAAGGAACACCAAAAGCGCGTTTGGCCAGTAGCAGAATCAACACAGCCACCAGCATTAAAAACGCGCTAAATCCGAAGAGTTGAGCAGCTGGTAAGTATTCGACAACCGCGCCGGTGACAAAACCCGCCAACAACATGCCAAAAGCAAATGCATTTTGATATAGCGTGGCACCAAAGGTCGGTTGGCTAGGTAACAGCCCTTGTAATAAATTAACCCCCAGACCCGCCATAAAGCCGTACATGATTGCTTTGAGCGCCTGTAAAGCAAACAAGTAAAGCATGCTCTGATTAAACGGCAATAAAATAAAAAAGACGATGCCACAGGCGCTTGCAGCCATAAAAAGCTGATGGTAAGAAAACCGTGACAGTAAATTAACGCAGCGCACGATTAGCGCCACTTCCATTACGGCGGCCGTCATAAAAAGTGTACCGACTAAACTGACTGGTAACGACTGCTCTACAAAATATACAGGCAACAAGTGCTGATATAAGGTGATGGCAAAACTAACCACAGCAAAAAACAACGCCGGCGCAATGAGGTGCCGATACTGATGCCACTCTCCCTCGCGCTCTAAGGTTCTGTTCACATCATCCGGTGCAATAGTCATGTATTGTTTTTCAACCACATTATTCTTGTGCGGCTCAGCACGCAAAGTTGACGTATTACCTGTGGGCAGAATCAAAAATATGCCTGCTAATAGGGGTAATAACGCGCCAAGTAAATAAAAAAACCAGCTAAACCCAACATATTCGACGAGATAAAACGCAATTCCTGGGCACACCACCCAAGCAGCACTGACGGTTGCCATCAAGCGCGCATTGACTCGATTGATTTTTTCACTTGAAAAATAACGAAAAGCGACCCCCATCAATAATGAGGTTGAGGCGTGAAATGGAGCAAACAGTAGCAGCATCACAATGCACGCCAATGTGTAGTTTTGCGTATTGGCTAATACTAATAAAGCACCACACGCTATAAAGCTAATAGCGAGCAACCCGACTTTATGCTTGCCTACGCGCTCTACAATACGTGCAATGATAAAAGCATAGGCAATGCTACTGAGGGCGTATCCTCCTAATAACGCGCTTAACTCGCTGGCCGTTGCATCCAGATAACGGTAAGCATACAAAGACAGCACAGGCATCAAACTTGCCATTACACAGGCGTTCAAAAAGCCCGCTAAATAGTAACGACTGTCTTTATCCATGACGCTCACAATATGACTCATCTTCAATACAGCTATTCTTCTATTGGCGATAATATATTTATGCATGCCTACAGAGTCAGGTGTAGCCCAATCCTATAAAACAGCATCATAGGGTATTGTACGGTAAAAGCGTAAAGCCTATAACACATTGTTTATTATGATTTTTAATTTATATTGTAGGTCTGAATAGCCCTATAAAAAGTCAATTACCAGCCAACATAGCAGCACAAAAATAAACTATTCGCGTTATTACGCGTAAGAGATATATAACGTTTCGAACTAAAATAAGCGAATTGCTTAGAAAGTTAGTGCAATAAAAATCGCAGCCGATAGGTCTCTTGGGACAGAATCATTTTAAAAGGAAAAAACATGTCGACTTTATCCCACAGTTTATTTGTTAGCGCTAGCGTAGCGATGGCATTCACTGTGAGCGCCCAAGAGAAGACTCGCTCTGCTGAGCAAGAAACTCTTCAGGACAACAACTTAGAGCACGTCACCGTTACAGGCTCAGCTCAGCCAGCTCTGGTTATGTCACCCAAAAATGCCATTATCGATGGTCCATTTGGTAAGGATAAAAGTTTGACGGACATTGCCCGTACCCTAACGTCAATTTCCAGCGACATGTTAGAGCAGTTATCCATTGATGATCTACAGGACGTTCTGACCTTAGTGCCAAACACTTATTCTGCCAGTGGCTTTGGTGCGCCTAGCCTGCCAACTATTCGTGGTCAGTTAGGTGAATTATTTCAGCAAGGTATGCGCCGCCAGGCAGGCAACAATGGTTTTGGGATCCCGCTGTCATTTAACAGTGTCGGGCAAATTGACGTAGTCAAAGGAGCGCCTTCGGTCATACTCGGTACAACGCAACGTAACGGAGGTTTTGTCAATCTCAATAATAAAACCGCTACTTTGTCTGGTACAGATGTAAAGCTTCAAGCCAGCGCGGGTAGCTGGGAGCATTATCGCGGCCAAGTGGATGTGAACACCGCCATAGAAGAAGGTAAAAGTGGTATTCAGGTGAGCGCCGAATACATAGATAACGACAGTTACTATGATTTCACCGAATACCAAAGTGAAGACTTATTCATTGCCTACACGCTATTACCAGACGACAAATCAAGCTGGAACATCAGCTTTGAGTATTACGACGTAGATTTTACCGACAACGCAGGTATTAACCGCCCAACACAAAACCTTATCGATAATGGTTTATACATTACCGGTCAAGGCGTACAACCCAATGGGTCACAAGTGCCTGGTGCTTTTGCTGTGGTATCACCAACTGGTGAAGTACGCATTCCCCGCAGCACAGTATTAACTGACCCAGATAACATTAACAATGCGCAAACTTACGTATTTCATAGCACTTACGAGCGTCAACTCAATGCGGTGCACACGTTAACTAACCGCAGTTATTTTCAGTATTTAGACCGAGAAGAAATCGCCCAAAATAGTTTTGTTGAAATCATCGATGGAGCGAAAACCGCGCAAAACCGCCTGGAAATCAACTCAACATGGTCTGGCGCCCAACAAACAACATGGGGAGTCGATATTCGTTATAACGATGTGCTCGGCTATAGCCAATTCACCACAGAAGCTGACTTACCCATCGATTTACTGGGCAGCATAGAACAACGCCGTATCCCTCTCACCCAAGCTCAACAAGCGCGTTTAGTCGAGCTTCGCCCCGGGGTATTTGTTTCTCCTGGCGCTAATTACGACATTGACGGCGATGGCAACAATGACTTTTCGTTGTCAGACACCACAGACTCCACTACTTGGCAAACGGGTTTGTTTGCCGAACAAGACAGTGACTGGACAAACAGATTTAGCACCACCATTGGCCTTCGTGCCGATCATTATGATGTAACCGCCCGGGATGCTTTACCACCTGCTGGGCAAATTGCAGCACAAGATAGCTTCAGTAAATGGTTGTACTCAGGCTCTGCTAGTGCTCGCTTTAAAATGACTAACGATTTCGTATCTTACGCAACTTACAGTTATAGCGAAGCTACGTCTAACAGTATGGGCGGCGGTACCGTTTTAGGCGCCGACAACAAAATAAACCCACTGAATTTTGCGACTGAGAATGAGCTATTCGAACTCGGTGTTAAATATTCACCGGCAGATTCACCTTGGTATGCTGACGCCTCTGTATTTGAGCAAACTCGCAGTTTACGTAATCGCGATGGTAGCAACACAGGTATTATTGCCAAGGGGTTTGAGGCCCAGATGTTTTATCAAGGTAGTAACGTGTGGGCAAATATTGGTTACAGCTATTTAGATGCGCGCTACGATGACTCGGCCAGCGCCCAAGACTCACAACAAGTGGCCGACGCATTTGATAACTCGCGCCCTGATATCATTCAAGGTACGGGTATTGGTGCCCCCAACTTTGCTGGTTTCACGCCATCGAATCAGCGAGTACAGGGCATACCACAACAAACAGTTTCAGCCAGCGCAGGCTATCAAATATTTGATAATTGGGATGTATCGGGCTCAGCCATTTACACAAAAAGTTATCCCTTGGATTACTTAGCAACCGTGTTAATCCGCGATCAAATTACCATTAATATCAACACCAATGTTGCCCTTACGGAGCAATCGAGCTTACGCCTAGAAGTTCACAACTTAACTGACGAAAACAACTGGCGCCCCGTATTTGAGGGCGGTTATTTCGGCTCTACATTAGTGTTTCCTGAACTGCCACGAAATGTTCAGCTAACTTATACCTACAACTTTAAGGCCTAGCTCTCTAAGGAATCAGCCTATCATGAACAGTAAACGTATTATCCTAGTCGCCATCATCGTAGCGCTTATTGCTAGCTTCTTTGTGCTCGACCTCAATCAGTATCTCACGCTAGAAAGCCTCAAAAGTAATCAACAAGATTTAGCTCAGTATATAGAGGCAAACTGGCTAATAGCCTTTATAGGGTATTTAGTTATTTATGCTGCTGCCACCGCGCTTAGCGTGCCAGGTGCGGCTATTTTAACCTTAGGAGCTGGAGCGTTATTCGGTTTCGGCTGGGGCTTATTATTGGCGTCTTTCGCTTCAAGTATTGGCGCGACATTGGCATTTTTGGCGTCGCGCTTTTTATTACGCGATTGGGTGAAAAACACCTTTTCTAAAAAACTCGAGTCTATCGACAAAGGCGTAGAAAAAGACGGTGCATTTTACCTACTAAGCTTGCGTTTGGTGCCCATTTTCCCTTTCTTTATCATTAATTTAGTGATGGGTGTCACAAGTATAAAAACCTGGACTTACTACTGGGTTAGCCAGTTAGGTATGTTAATCGGCACAGCCGTTTACGTGAACGCTGGTACCCAATTGGTAGAAGTCAATCAACTATCAGACATTATCTCAACCGACCTTATCCTTTCATTTGTACTGTTAGGTATATTCCCTATTTTGGCTAAATTTATCTTAAGCGCACTGCAACAGCGCCGTGTGTATAAAGGCTGGAAAAAACCAAAGAAATTTGACCGTAACCTAGTGGTTATCGGTGCAGGCTCAGCAGGTTTGGTTACTGCCTATATAGCAGCCGCCATTAAGTCTAAAGTGACCTTGGTAGAACGTCACAAAATGGGCGGCGATTGCTTAAACACCGGCTGCGTTCCATCAAAAAGTATATTGCACGCCAGTAAACTTGCGCACATACATCACACTTCGCAAAACGCCGGTGTGACCTATGAGGCACCAAAAATTGATTTTAAAGCGGTAATGAATAAGGTTCACAGTGTTATTAAATCCATTGAACCCCATGACTCCGTTGAGCGTTATGAGTCACTCGGGGTAAACGTTAGCATAGGTAATGCGACTATCGTTTCACCTTGGCAGGTGGATATACAAACCGAAAATGGCGTTGAGTCATTAACCACACGTAATATCGTTATCGCAACGGGTGCGCGTGCATTTGTACCTGATATCCCAGGCTTAAAAGACATCGACTATTTAACCGCAGACAACCTTTGGGAAATCACTGAGCAGCCCAAACGCATGATAGTGCTAGGTGGTGGCCCCATTGGTTGTGAGCTGTCTCAAGCGTTTGGTCGCTTAGGCACCCATGTCACGCAAATTGAGCGCGGCGATCAAGTTCTGAGTAAGGAAGATCCCGATGCAGCCAAGCACTTGCAAACTCAACTTGAAAAAGACGGCATTGATTTACGCCTAAACACTAGCGCCATAGCGGTTGAAACCACCGGCGAAGGCAATGTTTTAGTCGTAGAGTTTGAAGGCAAAGAAGAGCGCATCCCGTTTGACAAGATTTTGGTTGCTGTGGGTCGCCAAGCGAACCTAACAGGCTTTGGTTTAGAGGACCTCGGCATAGAGACCGACCGCACCGTTATCACCAATGACTTTTTACAAACCAAGTATCCGAATATATTGGCGGCGGGTGATGTGGCTGGGCCTTATCAATTTACCCACACAGCGAGCCACCAAGCTTGGTACGCCGCAGTTAATGCGTTATTTAGACCGTTCAAAACCTTTAAAGTCGACTATAGCGTTATCCCTTGGGCAACCTTTGCTGAACCTGAAATTGCCACCGTTGGATTAAACGAAACGTCAGCCAAACAACAAGGTATCGATTTTGAAGTGACGCGTTACGATATAGGCGGCCTTGACCGCGCATTAGCAGACGATCACGCTCGGGGCTTTGTTAAAGTACTAACCAAGCCGGGTAAAGATAAGATTTTAGGGGCGACAATAGTCGGTGCCAATGCTGGTGAACTACTTGCAGAGTTTGTACTTGCCATGAAACATGGTCTTGGTTTGAACAAAATATTGGGCACGATACATATTTACCCTACCATGGCTGAAGCGAATAAAAACGTTGCCGGTAACTGGAAGAAAGACCATGCGCCGCAAAAAGTGCTCGACTTCGTTGAACGTTTTCACACGTGGCGTCGTAAATAAGCGCTTGTTTGTAAATCGCTTATAAAATCAAAAAGCGTACTGTATTTACCTCAGTACGCTTTAATTCAAAAGACACTAACGGAGAACGTCATGCCAACGCCAAAAAGTCGCGTTAAACGCTTGATACAAAACATGCTCACGGTGAGTGGCTTGGTAATTACCTTGTTTTCACCTGTTTTACATGCTGCTGAATTTGATCATCGCTACACAAACTTTGATCAGCTTTTAACCCAGGTGGTGCAAACCTCCGCTGATAAAAAGCAAACCCGGGTGAACTATCAAAGGCTGTCAGTAAAAAGCGATATCTTACAAAGATCGTTAAATGCATTTTCTGCTGTGAGTAAGAATCAATTTGACGGCTGGGACGAGCAGCAACAACTTAGCTTTCTTATCAATGCTTACAATGGGTTTACCCTAAAGCTGATCATTGATAACTGGGATGAATTTAAACAAGGGGATGCTGATTCTATTCGTGACTTAGGCAGTTTATTTACTACTCCTTGGGAAAAGAAGTTTTTCACGCTATTCAATGAAAAACACAACCTAGATGACATTGAACACGAAATGGTGCGCAAATGGTTTAAAGAGCCACGTATTCATGCGGCGCTTGTGTGTGCAGCTGTGTCATGTCCACCTTTGCGCGATGAAGCATTTGTGGCAAGTGCATTAGCAACCCAGCTTGATAGCCAAATGCAGCGCTTTTTAGCAGATAACAGCCGCAACGAAATAAAGATAAATGGCCAAGAAGGTGAAGCGTCTTTGTCTTCTATTTTTAAATGGTATCGTGGCGACTTTGAAAAAGGCCAGCAAGGCTTCCACTCATTATTCGATTTACTTAGCACCTACAGCGAAGCACTCGTCGAGGGTGACGATAACGCACAGGCTCAGCGCAATTTGCTCAAAAGTGCCGATTACCCAATTACTTTTAAGGACTACGACTGGCGTTTAAATGATGTGGCAAACTTCTAAACACGCAAACATTAGATCGCGCATTGGTTTCCTTAGCTCCTTTAGCTGGGCAAACCTTGCTCTGCTATTTGCTGTGTTGCTATCCGTGCTCAGTGTGAGCCCGGTTGCCCTTGGCAACAGCACCCTAAAGGGAACAATTAGCGAGCTTGAAGCCTCTCAACAATGGCAGCAAACCTTAAAAGAAGCTCGCGGCCAAACGGTGTATTTTTATGCGTGGGGCGGCTCAAAACCCGTTAATGACTATTTACGCTGGGCCGCGCGGGAAATCGCCAGCCGTTATAAAGTGCGCTTGCGTCATGTGAAAGTTGCTGACATCAGTGAAGCCGTTAGCCGCTTAAAAGCTGAAGATGGCAGTAAAAGTGCCATCGATTTGTTATGGATTAACGGCGAGAATTTTAGCTATCTAAAAGCACAAAAATTATTATTGGGTAAGCTACCATCTGCCATTCCCAATACTACCCTACTAGCCACAGAGCAACTTTCATTACATAACGACTTTGGCGTACCGATGGAGGGTTATGAAGTGCCTTGGGGTGTGGGGCAATTTAACCTCATCGCTAATCAGTCGCTGTTTTCTGCTAAAGACCCTGAACAAACCAGCATCACGCCTGCGGATATCTTTAGTGCTGCCGAGCGTAACCCGGGGCGTATTAGCTACCCCCGTCCGCCAGAATTTCATGGCACCACCTTTTTAAAACAGCTTTTGGTCGCCTTGACGAATAGCGACCCGCGCTTGTTTGCCTTAGCCACACCAAATGCACAACAGCAGTTACTTCCTGCTCTTTGGCATTACCTAGACAAACTTCACCCGCTAATTTGGCAAAATGGCAGCGCATTTCCAAGTTCAAACACAGAACAACTCGCCTTGTTTACCCAACAACAATTAGATTTAGCTGTTAGCTTTAATCCCAATCAAATGGCAAAAGAGCAGAGCGAAAAGCGTATAGCCAGCAACGCCCAGCGTTTATTTTTTGACGGCGGTGCAATCACCAACAGCCATAATTTAGCGATCCCTAAGGGGGCTCAAAGCCCTGCTGGGGCAAAAGTAGTGATCCACTTTTTATTGAGCGAACTGGCTCAAAAACATAAGGTTGATGGCAGTTGGGGCGACCCTGCTGTCATTACGCCATTATTAGATCCCGCTTCTACCTTACCCGCACAACAAGAGCTGCACAGCTCTTGGCAACAAGTGATTGAAGATACATGGCAACAAAAGTACGGCGCTTGATGTGAATAACCGCCTGTTAGCAAAAAGCCAACTCTCACCCAGCAATCAATTATACAGCGCAATTAACCTCGGGCTCAAAAGCACCGCCTGGGTGTTGGTTGCTATCATTGCTTTAGCACCTTGGTTTGGTGTCGTTATCGGTTTGTGGCCAGCAGTTGAGCTAGACTGGGCTGCCATCAGTCGCTTTTTAGGTTATAACGGCCTTGCATACTCCGTAGCCAGCACCTTGTTGTTATCTTTAGTTGCGCCTCTTATTG
>OJFS01000738.1_pt1 | contig 11084 bp, 9 predicted proteins | sample 1594231 | NCBI WGS metagenome assembly OJFS01 (sample SAMN05416847, study PRJEB24817) | seawater metagenome | isolation source: Sea water | place: Canada:Atlantic | collected 2013-07
CTACACCTCTCTATTCGTCGGCAGCGTCAGATGTGTATAAGAGACAGGTTAAGCTATTACGGCGACTTTAAAGCGGTCGTTATTTCAGCTCAGGGGCTAAGTGGCTCTGGGCTTGCTGAAGATGCGGCAACTCTTAGCGCCGTAAAAAGTGCTGTCGGTAAACAGGGCGTTAAGTTTTTTATCCTTAACCCACAGCCTGCGGATGCGCGTGATGCTGTAGCTGCAAAAGCTGGCGATCTGAATCTTGATATTGCGATCTTGCTGGATCAGTCACAGCTTGTGGCTGAGACGTTGGGTCTTACTCGTCTGGGTGAGTCGGTGATTGTCAATGCGGAAAATATGTCAGTGCTATACAGGGGTGATACAAGCTCAATTGCCCAGGTGCTGCCGGGTCTGTTAACGCAAGACGGTGTGGCTGTGGCCAGTGCTCAGCCGTCCGGCAAGCTCATTGACTTTGCGGCCAAAGCAGCTCATCGGCAAGCCGCTGTATCTTACACAGATGAGATTGTGCCCATTCTTCAAGAGAACTGCGTTTCTTGCCATCACGACGGTGCTATTGGTCCTTGGTCAATGTCTAGCCATGCCATGGTTAGAGGTTGGTCGCCAATGATGCGCGAAGTGGTCATGACCCGCCGCATGCCGCCAGGCCAGATTGATGGCCATGTAGGCAAGAAAATTGCTGAAGTTGCCGGTCTTACGATTGAAGAAAAGCAAAAGCTTGTGCATTGGATAGATGCTGGGGCACCCATGGGCGAGGGCACCGACCCGCTGCCATTGATGACCTTTACCGATGGCAAATTTAGTCTAGGCGAGCCAGATATGGTGTTTAAAGTGCCAGCGCAAACGATACCAGCTACGGGTATTGTTGATTATCGCTACGTGCCTGTTGAGCTGAACTTAGATCGAGATGTATGGATTCGCGCAATGGAGTTTGTGCCAGGTGACCGAGCAGTGTTGCACCATGTGATTACCTATTTATCTAGCCCAGCGGACAAGTCCGGTAGCGATCAAAACAAAGCAGCTGAGCGCGGCGACAATATTGGTGGTTTTGCACCGGGCCGACAGCCAGATGAATTCCGCGATAACAGCGGCCGCTTCATTCCTAAGGGTTCTAATTTATTGTTGCAGATGCACTACACCACATCTGGCCGCGAGACCGTAGATGAAACCGAAGTAGGGCTGTACATTTACGACAAGCCGCCAGCATTCGTTATGTCTGGTGGTGTAGCGGGTCAGCGACGTTTTTTAGTGCCCCCTGGTGCTAAGGAGCACATGCTGCGTGGTGAGCAATTGGTTGAGCGCGATGCTTATCTTTATGAGATGACGCCGCACATGCATTTTCGCGGTAAGCACATGAGCTACAGTGTTGAGTATCCAGATGGCAAAACTGAGCAGCTGTTGTCTGTGCCTAAGTACGATTTCAACTGGCAGTTCAACTATCGCCTAGAAGAACCGTTGTTTTTACCAGCAGGCAGCAAGTTAATTGCAACCGGCGCTATGGATAACTCAGATCGCAACCCTGGTAATCCAGATCCATCTAAGCCTGTGTTCTTCGGCTTGCAAACCATGCACGAAATGTTCTTTGGTTTTACTACGCTGCGTTATGAGGGTGATACCCCCGATGATGTGGCTGTGGAAGAGGCTGTGACTGAAGTCGCCGATGACTCCGTTGCTGGATTTGACTAAGACCCTGAAGAGACCCTAAACAGATTCTAAACAGGCCTTAACGCGGTCTGTTTGGAATGGACCTGAAAAGACAGGTCCGTTTCAGTTGAAATGTTTTTATCCAAAGGCCTATATCCAGAGCGCTCTTCTATCCAAAGGCCTCTTCTATCCAAAGGTCTTTATCAAAAGGTCTTTATCAAACGCCTTTGTCATAAGTGAAGCAAGTTAAAAACCCTCTGGCGATGCCAAGTAATTCGACACTAATTACCATACAGTCCAATGGGTAAATGAAGCGCGTAGTGTGCGAAATCTTTATCTGTCGTGAAAATTTCAACTTCGAGTCGCACGGCCACGGCGCAGATCAAAAAATCTGTATGTGAGCCTTGTACGCCGTTAATGCGGCAGTGGTTAGAAAACTCTGCTGCTGCAACATAATCCTCGCCCACCACGGCCTCTTCTGGAAAGTGCTCTAGCTGCGCTTTTAGTTTTAAAAACTGATTGCGGTCGCTATATCCAGAAAGTAGCTCTTGCCGTATGGGGCCAATTAGCTGTGCACTTCCTGCGTTAATAACTGCCGTCAATTTTGCCGTTATGGCTTTATCTCTTGGTGTCTTGCCACGCAGAGCCAATGACCAAATACACGTATCTATTAACATCCGGGCTATGCGCGCGCTTTTTTGTAATCGTAATCTTCATCATTGGGCATAGAGCCAAAGAGAGCAATAATCTCCTTCTGCTTTCTGCGCTCGACAAATTCTTTCAAGGCCGCATTTACGGTATCTTTTTTAGTTTTTAGACCGCCTATTTTTAGCGCTGTTTCCAGCAAGCGGTCATCTAACGCCAAGTTTGTAGCCATAATGTTCATATTACGTTTTAAATTTCCTTTGTAGTTTACACATTTTTCAGTACGCATGTCCACACACTATGCTACACAAAAAATGAGGACATAATTACACTTGTATGCACACATAAATCTTTCTTCAAGTCCGTACTCAAGAGCGCATAAGACCACTCTGGATTCCGTGCGTTAGCCGGCATTGAGACGGTGCATATCGAGCTCGCACCGTAAGGTTTAAGTCTGCCACCTGATTGCCTTGTGCCTGTAAGACCTTGCCGATCAGTTTTATAAGCGATGTGCGGTAGGAGTGGGGGGTGTTGGTAAGGGGTAGAGTTGCGATTTGTAAAACTATTGGGAGACGCTATCCGCTAAAAGCCGCCGGTAAAATCGACTAGAGGACTTACTGTTAGCGTGGCTTTGTGGGAATAGGCGGTTTTCGTTTTGCCTTTTTCCCTTTGCTCTTTTCTCTTGTACAGAGGCGAAACGGCCTCGCTCGTAGATATTTACTGTCCCAGAACGATACCGGTAGTGTCCCAATAGAAGTAGTTGTGAGTGTCTTCGTTGTCTTGAAGTAAAAATAGCGTTGCGCCCAGTTCGTTGCCTTCTGGGCCAAAGAGCGCGCCCTTTAAATAACCTTCGCCGCTCAGCGTACCGTTGGCGGTGATCACTACGGAGGTGTCTATAGTGGCAGTGATTTGTCCGTCAACCAATGTGCCATTGACTAATGTCATTGTGATATTGGGTATGCCCGCAACCAGCGCATAGGTTGTGTTGCCGCCATAGACATCCGCGTAGTTGTAAAACTTATCTAAGACCACGGTGCCGGTAACAGTATTGGTTTCATAGTTTACGTTGATGTTACCGCTGCCTTTGGCGACTAAGGTGATGGAGGCGTTTCTGTCGGTGCTCCAGTATTGAAAAAGCATATCGGGTAGCAGTGCAAAGTCTTGATTGGCTGCGGTTTTAATGTCCCCGCTTTCTGTAAAATCGCCGTAAATGAGGGGCAAGGTGTGGATCGGGTCGCTGTCAGTATAGATAACTTGCGCGGCAGCGCCGTCAACATATTCTATGCCTTGGGAGGCCAACCAAGTGCTGTCGTAGATGCTGATGCTTAGCTCTGCGCCTGCTAATGATTGTTGATAGCTATTAGCGACTTGGAAGCCGGTGGGGTCATAAAGGGCCACGGCTGTGTCCGTGCCATCCGTATTAACAGTCCAGCTATAGTCTAAAGTGATGTTGCCGTTACTGCGGCCCGCTGCGGTGATTGCGTAGCTCTGTCCATTTTCGGTAAACGATGTGGCCATACTTTGAATGTACTCGCCATTCAGTGTCGATCCGCTGTCGACTATTTTTGCTAATGAGATAGCGTCCCATTGCTGTGCGGAATAGGCACCCAAAATCTTGTTGTAGGAAAAATTGCTGGCTGGCGCTGCGGTAGTCGCTGCGCTGACGGGTGCCGTACTGGCGGCAGCCGAAACTGCTGCGGTTGGAGCGCTGCCACCGCCACCTCCGCATGCGGTCAGCACACTGAGTATGGTTATGCTTGCTAGAGAATTGTTGCAGGTGCGCTTAAACAAGAGAAGTTACCTCGGTTGTACTTTTTGCTCATCATTAGTTAACACATTGGTGGTTAAAGTGTTACCAAAATCTCTTCTGCTGGCCTGTTATAGATCAATGGGTTTGGGCTGATGTGGTGGATTGAAGAGGGCGCGGGGCCGCATGAAAAGTTGCCCCCGCAACCTATAACGTCTTTGGACTAGTATGTTGGGGTTGAGTATTCTTTTTGAACGGTTACTGTTTACTAATTGCGCAGCGACCCCAAATCTATCAAGCAAGTGATTATCAAAGGATTGAGTATGTCAGTTACTAGTGACCCCGCACCGAAGAAGTCTTTTCTGTCATCAGTGTGGTTAAAAGGGTTTGCTGGGTTTGTTAGTTTGCTTCTTTTTTTTGCAATAGTGATCTATGCCAACACGTCCAGAGTGGTCGTATTGCTGGACGAGCACCTTTATGAGGAAACTCTAACCATCTGCGTGGTGGTATTTGGCTGGGTTGCCCCAGATCGGCAAAAGGTGGAATTGCAGACCTTTTGTAATGTCGCAATGTTCACTCTGGCTGAGCAAAGTCAAAACGAGCTTGATGGTGCGGAAAAATAGAGTAGCCAACCCTGCTAGTAATTGCAGTCAAGGGTGGCTGCAAGTCAGGCAGCAAAAGATCTGCTCAAAGAAGTAAGAATTCTCAGTTGGGCTTTATGGTTAGCTGCCCGCAGTAATGGCTTTGGCTAAATTCGCCCCACTGATAAACGCATCCTGCGCACTATTACCCGTGCACCAATCGCCTGCAGCGGCTATGCCTTGTTCCCTATCCAGTAGATAAGCTTCGCCCAATGGCACCTTAATGCCTGCGTGCAACCATCTGTGCGCCTGGCTATGCAATAACTCGGGCACTGGCCCCCATAGGGTGCCTAACTCAGCAACCATAAGTTGGATAATTTCTTCGGGCGTTGCTTCAATATGAGTCTGGCTAAATGTTCGGCTGGCCTGAACCACATATTGGCCTTGGCCTAGAGAGTTTCTTGCTGGCTCAGACCCTGTCAGCAAAGCCTGGCGTTGAGGTTTGCTGTGTTCTGCAGTTATCCGCGAAATATTCGCGTTGGGTGCAAGTACAACATCTGGCGTCGTCAGCGGCTTTCGCGTCACCAGCATCAATGCCCAGGTGCAATAGGTTTGTAGATCGCCTAAGCGTTGCGTAACAGTGCTTTCGACGTTAGCAAAAATATTCACGGACTGAGGGGGTGGGGCGGTACTAACAACTATGTCGAATGGGCCAAAGGATTCTCCTTCATTGGTTTTAAGCAGCCAACCTTTGGGTGTGGTGGGGGTAACCGTAGTGATGGTTTTGCCAAGGTGGGCGCTGAGGCTGGAGGTGTATTGCTGGATAATCTGGGCAGCAATATTTTTAGCCAGTTCATTGGCTCCAGTGGCGCCGACATAAAATTTTTCGTCGGTGCCTTTGGGTTGCCACGGCAATAAGGCTTCGATGTGTGGCAAGAAGTCAGAGTCTGTGCCTGTGAAGTAGCCTGCGCCGTGGTCGAAGCGCCAACCGTCTTTGCGTCGGGTGGATGTACGGCCACCGAACCCGCGGCTTTTTTCGAAAAGGGTGCAGTTAAAGCCATGCTCTAACAGTAGGCTGGCACATTGCAGTCCGCTGATCCCGGCGCCAATAATTGCAATTTTCTGATCTTCTAAGTGGGGCAAGTTCTCTGGCAAGTTCTCTGGCAAGTTCTCTGGCAAGTTAGAGGGCAAAATTCAATCCTAGGTTGGGTGGCTGAGGGCTATATTCCGCAATCGTTATACTTTGCTGGAAAAATACGAATAAGCATAGACAAAACATACCAAATTTCTAATAAATGCTCAAAAAATGACTCTAATCATGAAATGTCTACTTTTTGTATAATTTGAACTTAGATATTGTATTGACGGTATGTGAGGCAACCTCTATCTTAAGCGTCATGAAGTCACGCAAGAAAAATATCGTTACAGGTCCCAAAGTCATTGCGATGGCGAGGGTGCAAAGAATGGACTTAGTGCCGTCTTTAAACGCTCTGACGCTAATTTTGGTTGCAGCTTCTACGGCCTTCTACATGTTGATGTTAGGTTTGTAATGGTCCCTCGAGCGCCTGCCTCTCTTCTCCCCTCTCCTCCCGAGGTTGAGGTAGGCGCTCCTCTTTTTCTCGCTTGCCTGTCTTCCAGCGGTGGATTCGCCCCCTCAGTTTTTCCTAGTTCCAATCTCACCCGGTATCTCTAACTCCCCGCAATTAAGGACCCGCGCCAATGACCCGCAGTAAACGTAATTTTGAGTCCCCGATAATTCTCCAAGGCTTTGCTGCAGACTTGTCCGCAGCGAACCACGTTATCAGTTCCGCAGTGGAAGTTTGGCCTTCCTCGGCGCGATTGAAACGCCTTGCGCTGACTGCACTGCACTACACAAGTGCGGATGTTCAAGATTTTGAATTCCTGTTGTGTTATAAAGCGCACGCTTGTTTAGGCGTTGCCGTTTGGGAGCCTGAGAATGTCAGTTTTATAAGTGACAATTCTTCGGTCGCTCTCTTGCATGGACTGTATGTTGATCAACAACATCAGGGTCAAGGAGTAGGCAAATTGCTTCTCGATGAAGTGCATCTGAGAGCTGAAAAACGTAATTTTTCTGGCATTTATGTCAGAGCAGAGCGTTTTTCTGCAAGTTACTTTGAACACGTGGGTTATCGCCAATTGGCAGATAACCAAGGGCCTGGCGCTGCGAATAGCCCCTACCCGTACAGGTTTCTTGGTGACTTAGCCGCGCGTCAATCCAATGCTGCTTAGCATCGGTCGGCGTCTTAACTCGCAGTAACAAAAATTGAGTGGTTAAAGGAAAGCGGGAAATGCTTAAAAGAGTCCTGGGAAGACGAATACTATCGGGTCTATGCCTCCTAGCGGGAGCGGCGCTGATGAGTCCAGCAATATTTGCAGCTGATGAAGGTGCAGATCTAGCGTGGAAATACCATTGCACCACGTGCCATGGAGATACCGGTAAATCTAATGCGCAGAGATACCCCAATCTTGCGGGTCAAAACAGCATCTACTTAGTCAGCCGACTAAAATATTTTCGTGATGGTGTAGAGCCTGGCAATCAAATGAATGCTCAAGCAGCTCCTCTGAGTGATGAGACAATCGAACTACTGGCTGATTACTTCAGTCGTCAATCCAACTGAGGTCTAGGCAAATGAAAACAACTTTGATGATTTCTAAATGGATTGCGCTTTCTTTTGTCCTTACTTTTGCTGCCTGTGCTAGCGAAGCGCCTGACGGTGCAGCGCTGGTTGCAGAGAAAGGTTGTGTGGCTTGTCACGGTGAAAAGGGTGGGGCGATTGCGCCAATATATCCTCACCTGAACGGGCAATATGAAACCTATCTGCGTTTGCAGTTGACTGCCTACAGGTCTGGTAAGCGGGTTAATGCAATAATGAATGGTATGGCTGCTGACCTAAGCGATGAAGATATTGCTACGTTGGCTGCTCACTACGGCAAATAGCCGCAACCGCTCTCAATTGCGGGGGCGGGTGAAAAGCTACCTTATTTGGTCTGTCTGTATGTTAAGACAGCTTGCAGAGCCCAGGCCTCAGAGGCTTGGGTGCTAGCCGCGCTCAGATGAAAAAAACTTTAGTGCCAAGACTAGGACACGCAGCTGGTCTATTGTTGGTCGTCGTCTGCGGTCTGTTCTCTGGCTGCGCTGACTCAACGGACGGTTCGTTAGTGCGCGCGCAAGCTGATGCAGCGGCGCCCAATATGTCTTCCTCGCCTCACGAGGTTGCTTCTAAATTTTCGGGCGTAACGCCTAGTTCTAATAACCCCCATAGCTCTTATGAACCCTCTAGTTACATTGGTTCGACGGCGTGCGGTAGTTGCCATGCTGAAGCTTACAAATCTTGGCAGGGTTCCCATCATCAACTGGCAATGGCTGAGCCGTCAGCAAAAACTGTAGTCGGCGACTTTGCTGATCGAACTCATGTTGCCGGCTCTGTTACTTCCAAATTTCTAAGCCAGAACGGTGTGTACAGCGTGATCACCGAAGGCGCGGAAAACAAACTCACTGAATATGCCGTGCGTTACACGTTTGGTATTTCGCCTCTTCAGCAATATTTAGTGGATGTGGGGGGTGGCCGCCTCCAAGCGCTGCCGTTAGTGTGGGACGCGCGTGGTGCCGATGTCGAAAGCTCCAATTCAAGGCCCAATTCAAGGCCCAACTCAAAGCAAAGTTGGTACCATCTCGCACCTCAAAGCGCCGGCGCGGCAGATGACCCAACTCATTGGACGAGGGGTGGGCAAAATTGGAACCACATGTGTGCAGACTGTCATTCCACTGCAGTGACTAAAGGTTATGACGCCGCTACTGACACCTTCGACACTCAGTTTGCTGAAATCAGTGTGGGCTGCGAGGCTTGTCATGGCCCTGGCTCCAGCCATCGAGATTCGCCAACGCAACCATATCCAATGCTCTCATCAGCAAGCAGCGCTGCGATTGCCGAGCAAAATACCTGTGCTACTTGCCATAGTCGACGCGCACAACTGGCTGAAGGGTTTACCCCACAACAAGCGTTTTTAGATTACTACCAGCCCGCTTTTTTAGAGCAAGGCCTGTATCACCCAGACGGTCAAATCTTGGACGAGGTGTATGTTTATGGCTCCTTCGCTCAGAGCAAAATGCACGCGCAAGGGGTTACTTGTAGTAATTGCCACGACGCTCATTCGGCTCAGCTGAAGTTGCAAGGCAACGCGCTATGCACTCAGTGCCATAACCCCGCAGGGCGCGAGGAGTTTCCGACACTGACTAAAGCGTTATATGACTCGCCCAGCCATCATTTTCATAATGCCGTCGAAGGTGTCTCTAACAATGGCGCGGCCTGTGTGGATTGTCATATGACTAGTCAAACTTATATGGGGATTGATGAGCGCCATGACCACAGCTTTCGTATTCCAAGACCAGATTTAAGCGAAAAAATTGGTGTGCCTAATGCGTGCGCCGGTTGCCACGAGGTGGAGCAGGGACCTAATGTGAATCGGTGGGCGGCAGAGGTCATTGCTGATTATTTCAATCATGCACAAAAGCCGCCAAAGCCTCAGCATTTTGGCGAGGCTTTGTTCGCAGCAAGGCGGGGTCAAAAAACAGCCGAAACAGGATTGGTTAATGTGGCAGTAGATTCGCAGATGCCTGGCATTGTGCGCGGCACCGCGTTATCACTGCTTGATGGTTACTCGCGCACCAGTGGTTCCCGTGCCATAGAGCAGGGCCTTAAGTCGGCAGACCCTTTAGTGCGTATGGGTGCCATTAGAGGTTCAGGGCGCTGGCCAGGACAGCGTCAGTGGCGAGCGTTAAAGCCCTTGCTAAATGATCCGTTGTTGGCCATTCGAATGGAGGCCGTGGCGGCATTGGCTGATCTATACCCTGCGCTACCACCGCAAGAACGAGCAGTGTTACATACATCTATACAGGCCTATATTGAGGTCCAGCAAGTCAGTGCCGATCGTGCAGAATCGTTGTCAAATATTGCCACCATGCATCTCCATATGGGTAATGTTGTTGCGGCAGAGCGGGCACTTAAACGTGCGCTGAAGTTGAACCCTCAGTGGGTGCCGGCGTTGATTAACTTAGCGGACATTTATCGGGCTACAGGGCGTGACGAACAAGCGGCCGGTTTGCTAGATACCGCTTTAGAATTAACGCCATACGCGCCGGATGTTTTGTTGGCCAAGGCACTTTGGCTGGTCCGGCAGGGTGACCGAGTTCGGGCTATTGGTTTATTGGCCAAAGGCTATGACGCCCAGTCAACGTCTTCGCTGAATTATATCTACGCGGTGGCGCTGCATTCTAATGGCGACACAGACAAGGCGTTAGCGATAGTGGACGCGGCCATAGATGCGGGGCTGAGCGCCAGCCAACTGGTGCAGTTAGGTTTGAGTATTACTAGCGAAACAGCAGACCTGGACCGCGCTCGACGTTACCAGGCTTATATCAGTCGCTAACTCTTTGGATTTTCCTTGCTGGCCTGGACAGAGGCTTACGCGAGTTAATCGTCTTTAGCGAAATAAAGTTTTATCGCGCGTAGTGGCTGCTTGTTCAGAATGGCAAGCAGCAGATGCATTTTGCGGTAACTGAGTTTGCCTTGCTGAAATAAAACAATGCCGCGCAGAGGCATATTGTTGGCCATTTCTTCAAACATCTTGCGAATGGTTGCGTCGTTGTTGCCAAGCCCCATACCTTTAAGAAAACCTTCTACTGTTTTTGCTTTTACTTTGGCACCAAGCCAAGTTTCGCCAATTTCCGCCAGCGATGAATTGGCATGGAAGGGACGTGGCGATTCACCCTCTGGCACTGTCCTGCCGAGCATTCGGGCGAAGGTTTCATCCGGTACTTGGATAGCTGTTTGATCCAGTCCGGGGCCAAGGCAGCTTAGCGCCTGGGGGCTGGGTTGCGCGGTTTTCTGTTGGCTTGGATCTTCTATGGTTAATTCAAGTGTTTGTCTGATATCACGGCTAGATGCGCCAATGCGCAGTGCATATTGGCCCGGTTCTATGTTGGGTTGATTCATTCCTTGGTCGAAATAAGCGAAGTCCGCAGAGCTGATTTGAATAGTCACAGTGCTCTGTTCGCCGGGCTGTAAAAATACCTTGGCAAAGCCGGCCAATTCTTGGTCAGGGCGATAAATTTTGCTGTTCAGGGCATGGCGATAAATCTGCACGCATTCAGCCCCGGCCATCGCGCCAGTGTTTTTCACTGCAACAGATACCTGTATTGTCGTTGGGTTGGCTAGGTCTGCGGACAGGTCTGCGGACAGGTCTGCGGACACGTCTGCGGACATTGTGCTTGTGCTGATTTGAGCGTCGCTATAGGCAAAACTACTGTAGCTTAGGCCGTGACCGAACGGGAATAAGACTGGGCGATTGGCGCTGTCGAAATACCGGTAGCCAACGTACAAACCCTCTCTATATTGAATCTGTCTCTTATACACATCTGACGCTGCCGACGAATAGAGAGGTGTAGA
>OJFS01000742.1_pt1 | contig 11027 bp, 10 predicted proteins | sample 1594231 | NCBI WGS metagenome assembly OJFS01 (sample SAMN05416847, study PRJEB24817) | seawater metagenome | isolation source: Sea water | place: Canada:Atlantic | collected 2013-07
GTTAATATATTTGTTAAAAATTTTTTTCGATCTAAGTTAAATCTAGTTGCTCTATTTGGATTAATAGTTTTATTGGGCTATTTAGTATTTTCTTTATAAAGCACCACAGCATTTTTTATATTTTTTCCCAGAGCCACATGGACAGGGTTCATTTCTACTTATTTTTTTCCCAATATATTTTGGATCAATTTTGGTTGTTTCAGGAGACTCTTTTTCTTGAGTAGGTTCTTGAACTATTTTTAAATTGATTAAAATCGTAACAAAATCCATTTTTAATTTATTCAATAAGTTTTCAAAAAGAAAAAAAGCTTCTTTTTTATACTCAACTAATGGATCTCTTTGACCATAAGATCTTAGGCCAATAACTTGTCTCAGTTGTTCAAGATATTGAATATGTGACTTCCAGTTTAAATCTATACACTGAAGAAAAATTCTTTTTTCAACTTCTTTTGCTTTTTCTTCATCCAACATTTTAATTCTTTCATTTCTTGCTTCTAAAAATTTAGAATTAATTTTATTTTTGAATTCTTCATCTTTTAATTCAGTAACATTTTTAAATTCATTATCATCAACACTTTTTCCTAGTAAAGTTTTTAGCTGATTATTAAATTCATTATTTTTAGTTGTTGATAGTTTCTGTGTTTTTAAGGTTATTAGATGACTAATAATTTCAGATAAGAATTCATCTGAATAATCAAAAACTTTTTCACTATTCATTACACCATTTCTTTGAGAGAATATTACATGTCTTTGGTCATTTAAAACGTCATCAAATTTTAATAAATTTTTTCTTATATCAAAGTTTCTAGCTTCAACTTTTTGTTGTGCTCTCTCAAGTGCTTTATTAATCCAGGGGTGATCAATACTTTCTCCATCTTTTAAGCCTAATTTTTGAAGAATATTATTCATAGATTCTGAACCAAAAATTCTCATTAAGTCATCTTCTAAACTAACATAAAAAATTGAACTTCCTTCATCGCCCTGTCTACCAGCTCTTCCTCTGGCTTGGTTATCAACTCTTCTAGACTCCATTCTTTCCGTGCCAATAACAAATAGTCCACCAAGTGATTTTATTTTATTTTTATTTTCTAAAAGTTCATCATCAGGTTGACTTCCTTTTTTCCCACCTAACTGAATATCAACACCTCTACCCGAGATACTTGTTGTGATTATAACTGAATTCATTTTTCCAGCATTTGCAATGATTTCAGCCTCATTTTCATGATTTTTTGCATTTAAAACCACATGTTTAATTTTTTCATCATTTAGTAATTTTGAATAAATTTCTGATTTATTGATGCTAGAAGTAAAAACTAATATTGGCTGATTTTGTTTGTGACACTCAAGAATCTTTTCAATAATAGCTTTATTTTTTTCTTCTTCAGTTCTAAAAATTTGATCATTCCAATCTTTTCTAATCATTTCTTTATTTGTAGGAATGATGACTACAATTAAGTTATATATTTCATAAAATTCCTGAGACTCAGTTGCTGCAGTTCCAGTACATCCTGAAATTTTATTATAGAGTTTGAAATAATTTTGATAAGTTATCGATGCTAGAGTTTGATTTTCAGCTTGAACATCTATTCTTTCTTTAGCTTCAAGTGCTTGGTGTAAGCCATCTCCAAATCTTCTTCCTTCTAATATTCTACCTGTAAGTTCGTCAATAATTTTTAATGCTCCATCTTTAACAATATAATCCCTTCCTTTTTCAAATAAATGATGAGCCCTTAAAGATTGATTTACATGGTGAACTAAACTTAAGTTTTCAGGATCATAAAAGTTATTATTTTTTAGGATTCCCGCATCAGAAAATATTTTTTCTACCCTATTTATTCCTTCATTTGTAAGTAATATATTTTTATCTTTTTCATCGATCTCATAATGCTCTGGTAATAATCTTTTTATAAGTTTGTCAATCGCAAGGTATTGTTCTGTTTTGTCTTCAGCAGCTCCTGATATTACAAGTGGAGTTCTAGCCTCATCAATTAAACAAGAATCTATTTCATCAACAATAGTATAAACATGACCTCTTTGAACCATTTGTTCTTTTGAAAATTTCATATTATCTCTAAGATAATCAAATCCTAGTTCACTATTAGTTGCATATGTAATATCAAAATTATAATTTTTTTTTCTTTCAAGATCATCTTGGTCATTATTTATAAAACCAAAGGTTAATCCTAAAAATTTATATATCTCTCCCATTTCCTGAGAATCTCTTTTTGCAAGATAGTCATTTACAGTAACTATATGTACACCTTTTTCTGACAGGGCATTTAAGTAGGCAGCAAGACTTATTGTTAAAGTTTTACCTTCACCAGTTCTCATTTCTGCAATTTTCCCCTCATGAAGCACAACGCCTCCAAGTATTTGAACGTCATGATGCCTCTCATTTCTTGTTCTCTTAGAAGCCTCCCTTACAAGTGCAAAAGCCTCAGGCAATAGAGTATCTATATTTTCGCCTTTATTGAGTCTGTCTTTTAATTCTATAGTTTTTTTAGGGAAGTCTTCGTCACTAAGGTTTTTAACAGTAGCTTCCAAGGAGTTAACTTTTACAACTATTTTCGTAATTCTATCGAGCTCTTTTTGATTGCTAGATTTAATGAACTTTGTGATAAAATTTAAGGGATTAAGCATCTAATTTTCTGGTATATAATTAATTATAACTTTTAATATAAGTATTAAATAAATATTTTAAACACATGCCAATAAACGTTAAAAACTTTATAAACTCTCTAAATTTAAAGTCAAAAAATACAGACTTTCAAGATTTAGATCATCTAGACGGAGTTTCAATATCGACAGTTTGTGCTAATTTATACAACAAACCTAGAGATGACTTGGTTATGTTTTATTTTAGAGATGGAGCAAACTATGCCTCCGTTTATACACAATCAAAAATAGTTTCAGAGAATATTAAATGGAATTTAAATATAAAAAGTAAAAAAATAATCTCTCTAATTGTTAACACTAGAAATGCCAATGCATTTACAGGACCAGATGGGTACAAAGGTTTAAAAGAAATAGCAGAAGAAGCAGCACTACAGTTAACAAAAAAACAAACTGAAGACGAGGACTCTCCAAAAAAGATATTATCAAATCAAGTTCTTTTTGGATGTACTGGGACAATAGGAGAAAAATATCCAACTGAAAAAATTAAAAAAAATATTCTAGAACTAATTAAAAAAATTAAATATACGCAAAATAAATTTATCTGGATGAAAGCTGCATTAGGTATAATGACAACAGACTTGCAGCCAAAAATTGCCATGGAAGAATGCCAAATTGGAAATAAAAGTGTTAAGATTTATGGAATTGCCAAAGGATCAGGAATGATTTTTCCAAACATGGCAACCACATTAGGTTATATTTTTACAGATGCAGATATTTCAAATGATATTTTAAATCAATTATTAAAGAAAAATATTGATACAACCTTCAATGCAATTAGTTGCGATGGTGACACAAGCACTAATGATATGGTTTCTATTTTTTCAACAGGAAAAGTAAAAAACTCGATCATTAAAAATATTAATGATAAAAAGATATTTAGTTTTGATAAAGCTTTACATTCAGTTTTATTAAATTTGTCAAAAAGAATAGTTAAGGATGGCGAAGGAGCTACTAAATTTATTACAATCAATATAGCTAAATCAAAAAGTGAGAAAGAAGCAAGAGTAATAGCCTTTTCTATTGCTAATTCAAATCTTGTTAAAACAGCCATTGCAGGAGAAGATCCAAATTGGGGTAGAATAATAATGGCCATAGGAAAATCTGGAGTGAAAATAGATTTAAAAAAATTAGCAATAAGCTTTGGTGGTATTAAAATTATAGAAAAAGGACAAATTTTTAGAGATTACAAAGAAAATGAAGTTGCCAATTACATGAAGGAGCAATCAATAGATATTTCAGTAAATTTAAATATGGGCTCAAAAAGTTTTACCGCCTACACAATGGATTTAACAAAAAAATATATTGAGATTAACGCTGATTATAGAAGCTAATTTGATATTGAATTAACTTTATTAATTATTAACTATAACTCATGATCAAATACAAGCTCATATGTAAAGATTGTGAAACTACTTTTGATAGTTGGTTTTCATCGTCTAAAGAATATGAAAAACTTAAAAAGAAAAAATTCTTAAATTGTCATTTTTGCAATTCCTTAAATGTTGGGAAAGGCTTGATGTCTCCTAGTGTGAGCACGTCAAAAAATAATTTGAGAGACATTGACTCATCTAGTGAAAAATATAGAGAAATAAAAAAAACAATTTATAAATATCAAGAATTTATAAAAAAAAATTTTGAATATGTTGGAGAAAATTTTGCTTATGAGGCAAGGTCTCTGCATTATAAAGATAAAAAAAAAGCCAAAGGTATTTATGGCACTGCAACAAAAGAAGATCTTAACGAGTTAAAGGAAGAGGGCATAAAAGCAGAAATACTGCCTTGGATAAAAAGCACTACGAATTAATTTTTTATAAATTTTGTAATATAATTAACAGAAGTATCATTTGTTACTTTCCAGCTATTATCTAATATATTAAAATTCATTCCATCTAATTTTTTAAGAGATAGATTGTTTTTTTTAGTTATACTTATTAGCTCACTAGGTTTAACAAATTTTTCCCAATCATGTGTTCCAATTGGAAGCCATTTTAAAATATATTCAGCACCCACTATTGCAAATACATAAGATTTTAATGTTTTGTTAAGTGTTGCAATAAACATTATTCCATTTTTTTTTAATAATTTTGAACTTTCCTTAATGAAAAAGTCTATATCATTAACATGTTCAACTATTTCCATATTTAAAATTACATCAAATCTTGTCTTATTTTTTAACATCTCTGGAGATGCAACTTTATAGTCAATCTTAAGTTTATTTTTTTTTGCATGAAATTTTGCAACTTCAATATTTTTCTTTGATGCATCAATGCCAACAACACTTGCTCCTAGTCTGCACATTGGTTCAGACAATAATCCTCCACCACAACCAATATCTAGTAATTTAATATTCTTTAAGGGCTTATCAGATGATCTAATCTTAAAATCTTTGATAATATTTTCTTTTATATATCTAATTCTTATTGGATTAAAATTATGTAATGGTTTGAATTTACCATTAGGATCCCACCATTCTTCAGCGATTTTGGAAAATTTCTCAATTTCTTTTTTATTTATTGAATTCATAATAGATGACTTGTGGACATAACAATTAAGATGTATTTTATCAAATATAAATTACAAAATTATCAATGAAAACTGTTGTATTAAAGTTCGGTGGAACCTCCGTTGGAAGCATAGATAGAATAAAGAACGTAGCAAAAATTATTTCTTCTTATAAAAAGAAGAAAATGGGTGTTATTGTGGTTTCTTCTGCGATGAGTGGCACAACTAATGAATTAATAAAAAAAACAAAAGAATTAAGTAATAGCTTTGATGCAGCAGAATATGATGTTTTATTAGCAACAGGAGAGCAAGCAACTTGTGCATTAATTGCTGGTAGATTAAAACATCTTGGTTTTAAAGCTAGATCATGGATGTCGTGGCAGCTACCAATTATTACAGAAGGACCTTATAGCTCTTCAAGAATTAGCAAAATCAATAAAGGAAAAATACTTAGTTTCATGAAATCAGGTGGAATACCTATCATAACTGGTTTTCAAGGCATTAATTTTGAAAACAGGATTACAACACTGGGAAGAGGTGGAACTGATGCATCAGCAATAATGCTGGCAAAATTTTTTAATACTGATGCGTGTGATATCTACACTGATGTAGATGGCGTTTATACTACAGATCCAAGAAATCATTCAAAAGCTAAAAAAATTCATAAAATTTCCTACGACGAAATGTTAGAGATGGCATCATTAGGTGCAAAAGTTATGCAGCCTACTTCTGTACAAGATGCAAAACTAAATAACATTAATTTTTCAGTTAAATCTTCATTTCAAAAAAAGAAGGGCACATTAATAACTGGTGCAAAAAAAACCTTCAGTAATCAAATAATAACTGGAATTACTTCTACAAAAAATGACTCTAAAGTTACGATTGTGGGTGTTAAGGACAGACCAGGAGTAGCAGCTGCTGTTTTTAAACCATTATCACTTAATCAAATTAATGTTGATATGGTAGTTCAAAATATTTCTTTAAATGGAAAAGAAACAGACTTAACTTTTACAATTAAATCTGAGGATGTAAAAAAAACAGAAAAAATAATTAAACAAAATAAAAAAATTTCATTTAGAAAATTTACATATGATAATAATGTTTCGAAAGTATCTATTATTGGTGTTGGTATGATTACAACACCAGGAATTACCTATAGAATGTTCCAAGCATTGGCTTCAAAAAAGATTAACATAATGGTTATTTCAACTTCTGAAATTAAAATTTCAGTTTTAATTTCAAATAAACAGATAAAAAAAGCAGTAGCAGTGCTTCACAAAGAATTTAAGTTAGATTAACTTATGAGCTTAAGACCATTTAGAGACATTCATAGAAAAAAAACAAAAGTTATAAATGTTGGTGATGTAAAAATAGGTGGAGACAATCCTATTTCTGTTCAATCTATGACCAACACCTTAACAACTGATATTCAGGCCACAATAAAACAAATTAATGATATTCATGAAGAGGGTGCTGATCTGGTTAGGGTTTCGTGCCCAGATGAAGAGTCTTCATTAGCTCTTAAGGAGATTACAAAACATGTATCTGTCCCAATAATTGCTGATATTCATTTTCATTATAAAAGAGCAATAGAAGCAGCTGAAAATGGAGCAAAATGTTTAAGAATTAATCCAGGCAACATAGGAGATAAATTAAAAATACACGATGTACTTAGTGCTGCTAAAAATAATGATTGCTCTATTAGAATAGGTGTTAACGCTGGCTCTCTTGAAAAAGATATTTTAGAAAAATACAAGGAGCCATGCCCAGAAGCTTTAGTTGAAAGTGCACAAAGGAATATTAAGATTTTAGAAGATCAAGATTTTTTTAATTTTAAGATAAGTGTAAAATCTTCAGATATTTTTTTATCTATTGCTGCGTATCGTCAACTATCAAAAGTTACAGATTATCCATTACATCTAGGGATCACAGAAGCTGGAGGTTTTGTATCGGGCAGTGTTAAGTCATCAATAGGTCTTGGGTCACTTTTAATGGATGGGATAGGAGATACTATAAGAATTTCTTTGTCTGATGATCCCGTTAAAGAAATTAAAATTGGTAATGAAATATTAAAGTCACTTAACTTAAGAAATAGAGGTGTAAAAATTATATCTTGTCCATCATGTGCAAGACAAGCATTCCAAGTAATTGATACGGTAAAAACATTAGAAGATAAACTAGCTCACATAAAAACACCTTTAACATTATCAATTATTGGCTGTGTAGTTAATGGACCAGGAGAAGCAGCAATGACGGATATAGGAATAACTGGAGGTGGTAAGGGTAACAATATGCTTTATTTATCTGGTATTCAAAGTGAAAAAGTTTTATCAGAAGACATAATATCAAGAGTTGTAAGTGAAGTTGAAAAAAAAGCTGCTGAACTTGATAAAAAATTATAAATACAATGATACCTCTAAAAACTATTGAAGATTTAATATCTAAGCACTCTATTTTGGAGAAAGAATTATCATCAGGTGAAGTGGATAAAAAACTTTTTGCTGAAAAATCAAAAGAATACTCAGATTTAAATGATGTAATTGATGATGCTAGAAAATATTTTTCTTATGAAGGGGAAAAAAAAGATCTAGAGAAAATATTAAGCGATTCTAGTAGTGATAATGAGTTTAAAGAAATGGCTGAGGTAGAATTAAAAGATTTAAAATTAGAAAACGAATCCATAGAAAAAAAATTAAAACTATTTTTATTACCAAAAGATGAAGCAGATAAAAAAAATGCAATTATAGAAATTAGAGCAGGTACGGGAGGGTTAGAGGCAAGTTTATTTGCTGCAGATCTTTTTAAGATGTATGAAAAAGTTAGTCATCAAAAAAAATGGGAATTAGAATTAATAAGCATGTCCCAGAGTGAGGCTGGAGGACTTAAAGAAGTTATTGCATCAATTAGAGGAAAAAATATTTATTCAACATTGAAGTATGAAAGTGGAGTTCATCGTGTTCAAAGAGTTCCAGATACAGAAACTCAGGGAAGAGTTCACACTTCTGCTGCAACAGTGGCCGTACTACCGGAAGCAGAAGAGGTTGATATAAAGATAAATGATTCAGACTTAAGAATTGATGTGTTTAGAGCTGGTGGCCCAGGTGGACAATCTGTTAATACAACAGATAGTGCTGTGAGAATTACTCATATTCCAACAGGACTATCTGTATCTCAACAAGATCAAAAATCACAACACAAAAATAAAGCAAAAGGGATGTTAATTTTAAGATCAAGACTTTATGAATTAGAAAGATCAAGAATAGAAGGTGAAAGATCAGAAGATAGAAAAAGTAAAATAGGAACAGGAGACCGCTCTGAAAGAATTAGAACATACAATTTTCCACAAGGAAGAGTAACAGACCATCGTATTAATCTAACCTTACACAAACTTGAAGCTTTTTTAGAAGGTGAAGCCTTTGATGAAATGGTAGAAAGCTTAACGCTGCAAGCACAAGAAGAAAAATTGAGCAATCTTAATTAAAATGAATATAGAAAATATTATGAATGAAGGAATAAATATCCTACAAAAAAATAAGATAGCCAATCCTCAACTTGATAGTGAGATATTATTATCTAACTCGATTAAAAGAGATAAAAAACATATCATTTTAAATCCTAAAGAAATTTTGAACTCAGAACAATTAGGAAAATTTAAAAGTTTAATTGAAAGAAGAAAAAAAGGTGAACCAATTGCCTACATAATAAACAAAAAAGAGTTTTGGAAAGATGAATTTTTTGTTAATAAAGATGTGCTAATTCCAAGACCTGATAGTGAACTAATAATAGAACAGGTTTTAAAGGTTTATTCAAAAGATGATCAATTACAAGTTCTCGATATTGGAACTGGATCTGGATGCATTCTTTTATCCATACTAAAAGAGAGATCTAATTTTTATGGAACTGGAATAGATATTTCTAAAAAAAGTATAAATGTAAGCAAATTTAACGCAAAACAACTAAACTTAACTAATCGAGTAAAGTTTTTTCACTCAAGTGTTGACAATTTTAATAATGGCAAATATGATATAATTGTTTCAAACCCTCCATATATTGAACAGTTAAGTTTAAAATATTTGGAAAAAGATGTAGTTAATTTTGAGCCAAAGTTAGCTTTAAGTGGTGGGTTTGATGGTTTTTCAAAAATCAGAAAAGTAATCAATAAGGCAAGTATTCTGATTAAGAAAAATGGTAAATTTATTTTAGAGATAGGTTTTAATCAAAAAAATAAAGTTATAAAAATATTAAAAGAAGAAGGTTTTTACGTTAACAAAGCCATAAAAGATTATGGCAATAATGATCGCTGTATAATCAGCACTAAAATTTAAATTGAAAAAATATTATGGTAACATTTAGAAGTAATAACAATAATAGAAGACCTCCATTTAGAAGTAATAATAATAGAAGACCTCCATTTAGAAGTAATAATGAAGGGTCAAAATTCTCTAACAATGATAATTTTCAAAGAAAAGTTCCAGGTAGAAATAATCATAATGCCGTTAAACTTATTGAAAAATACAATGATTTAGCGAGAGAAGCCTTAGCCAATGAAGATAAAATTTTATCTGAAAATTATTTTCAACATGCAGATCACTTTACAAGAGTTCAAAATGAGCAAGAAAGTATTAGAATAGCAAGAATTAATTCAACCCCAGCAGAGGTAGCAAAACCTATTACAACAGATGAGCAAGTTGAAAAGTCAGTTAAAACTGAAGCTGAGACAGTTAATAAAATAACATCTAAGAATGAAACTAAAAGAGCTGTAAAAATAATTACAGAAAAAAAAACAGCAACAATTTAGTTTGAGCCAATAATTAGTTCTGATCTTAAAACATTTAATTTGATTTTTGCAACTTCAAATATCTTTCTATCATTATCTTTAAGAATTTTTCCAGAAGGCAACTTTAATGTTTGAGAGTTAATTTTTTTTCCATTCACAATCACTTCATAATGTAAATGGGGCCCAGTAGATTTTCCAGTTGAACCAACATAACCAATTACTTGGCCTTGTTTAACTCTTACACCCTCTTTAATACCTTTTGCAAAATTTTTCATATGAGCATAAATCGTTTCATACGTTGAGTTATGTTTTATTTTAATACAATTTCCACCACCTCCACACCACCTGGCTCTAGTAATTAAACCACTACCTGATGCCATAATGGGTGTACCTGATGGTGCAGCAAAATCAGTGCCTCTGTGCATTTTATTATAACCATCAATTGGATGTTTTCTCATTCCAAATGCAGAAGAAAGTCTTGCACCATTAATGGGTGTTTTCATTAAAGCCTTTTCAACACTTTTTCCATTTTGATCAAAGTGTCCCTCACTTCCTTTTTTGTTAAAATAATATAAAGAATTATTTGTCCCACTAAGTTTTAGATCTGCAAAAAGAATATTTCCTGTTTCAAATACCTTGCCATTATCATCTTGAAAAACTTCATACATAATTTGAAAATTATCATTTTTTCTAATGTCTCTTTGAAAATCAACTTGAAATCCATAAATTCTTGCAAATTCAATAATTATATTTGGTTTAATATTTAGATTAACTGCTGTTTTGTATAAGCTTTGTATAATTTTTCCCTCTTTAAAAACAATTTTTTTATTTAGATTTGTTATAATTGTTTTTTTTTCAAATATATTTGTATCTAGATTTTTAGTTAATTGAATTTTTTCAGTTCTTGATATAGGAAATAAAAAAGAGATAATCTTTTTATTATTTAATTGGTCAATAGTAAACTTTATATCAAGATTAGTTTTAAGATTATTTAATTTACCATCTAAATTTAAATTATTTTTAACTGTCTCTTATACACATCTGACGCTGCCGACGAATAGAGAGGTGTAGA
>OJFS01000753.1_pt1 | contig 10920 bp, 10 predicted proteins | sample 1594231 | NCBI WGS metagenome assembly OJFS01 (sample SAMN05416847, study PRJEB24817) | seawater metagenome | isolation source: Sea water | place: Canada:Atlantic | collected 2013-07
GATTTATTATTTTCACATGCTTGTGAGAAAGGTTTATTCATGATTTTATGCTCAATGTTTTATTAAATTTAATGTGCAAATTTTTATTTATTTTATCTGTGGCGTTGTTATCTATTGTTATCTATTGTTATCTATTGTTATCTATTGTTATCTATTGTTATCTATTTTCATCGTTTGAATTAAACGGAAGTAACTGCATACACTGCGCTTGATAAGCTCGCATTTGCTGTTGTTCTTGTAAACAAAAGGCTTTAATTGCAGGTCTAAATCCGTCATGTTTAATCCAATGATAAGATGTGGTGAGCTTTGGTTCAAAACCACGTTGTATTTTATGCTCACCTTGTGTGCCTGGGTGGAATAAAGCGAGTTTGTTCTCTATGCAGAATTCTATTCCTTGGTAGTAGCACAATTCAAAATGCAAGTTGTTGTACGATTTGGTGCAGCCCCAATAACGGCCATATAACGTTTGCTCGTCAAAAAAGAACCAAGCACAGGCAATGTCTTCTCCATTGCATTGGGCAATAATTAACAATATGTTCTCAGGTAACTTTTCTATAATTGCTTGAAAAAACTCAAAAGATAAATGCGGCGTATGTCCCCGTCTTACATAAGTTAATTGATAAGTTAAGTAGAAGAAATCTAACTCTTCTTTACTGATATCTTTACCTAGCACGCGTCTGACGTTGATTTTTTGTTGGCTGATTGAAAGACGCTCTTTACGGGTGTTTTTTCTTTTTCTGGCCGTAAAGCGCGATAGAAATTCATCAAAATCTCGATAGTTACGATTAAGCCAATGAAACTGTACGGTATTGCGTTGGTAGACATCTTCTGCTTTATACTCGGCAGGCGAGCAATATAATATGTGCCAGCTATTTAATGACTGCTGCTGACAAAGCTGAGTCAATATATCAAAAGTGTCTGCAAGTACAATTTCATCAGACAAAAGTTTATTACTGGTAACGGGTGTAAAAGGTGCAGTAGCAACTAATTTCGGATAATAGGGAACATTATGTTGTTGATAAGCGTCAGCCCATGCCCAATCAAAAACATATTCTCCCCATGAGTGCGATTTAACGTACATGGGCAATAGCGCATTAACTTGATTACTCTTGTTATTTCGAAATTGTAAGTGATGAGGTTGCCAGCCCTGAGCAGCAGATACTGAACCACTGCTTTCTAAGCACTGAAAAAATTGATAATTTGAGAATACTGACGGTTGAGTATTAAGTCGTTGCCAATCTTGTTCAGCAATATCTGAAATGTTATTTATAATTTCAATTTTCAATGAATTATCTGTTCTTTATCTATCTTATCGTTGCAGCTTAGCAGATGACTTATTTAATAGGTATACTCTAATTTGTACCGACAGCATAATTAGTTTAAAAGGTATTTTAAAATTTAGTATCAAGGCTGATCTTTAATACTATCTCGGCGCTTCAACAATAATTAAGGAAAATAATATGTGTGGCAGGCTCAACATTATTAACACTTCGTTATGCAAGATTGTTAGCGACACCATAGGCTTAAATTTTCACAGCGAAAGTAATGATAACTTATCTCCAAGTGAGTTGTTATCGACCATAGTGCAAAGTAATGAACATGTTAGCCAAGTTAATATGCAGTGGGGCATTCAACCTTCGTGGTCGAAACGTTTATTAATAAATGCGCAAAGTGAAACCGTTGCCATTAAACCCACCTTTGCGAAAGCCTTTGTTGCACATCGGTGTTTAATTCCTGTAAGTGGTTGGTATGAGTGGCGAAAAGAGGGCAGTAAAAAACAAAAATATTATTTTAGTCATTCACAGAATATTCCTTTGTTTATGGCGGGAGTGAGCTATCATAACTTCAACACACCGCCTCAAGTGGTAACATTAACCACTAAACCGAACCAGTTGTGCGAGCAGTATCATCATCGTATGCCGGTATTTATTTTACCTGATAGCATAAACGCCTGGCTAGCACCTCAAAACTCACAAGCTAATTTATCGCGATTAATGTCAGCAATACCTGATGAGTATATTAGTGTTACAACAAGCTAGTCGCTAGCATTATAATTCACGTATAATATCAAAAACGTTATTAAGGTAATTAAACCAATGAGTACAGATATAACAGTAAAGTCATTTTTGCAGCAAGTTAAAGACACACAAGAGTTTTGGGCTCTACAAGATAAAAATAGCGAAGATTGGGTGGTACTTGACTCAGTAAATTTTGAAAATACAGAAGTTATGCCGCTTTGGTCAACCGAAGCATTAGCGAAAAGCCATTGCGTGGAAGAATGGGCAGACTATGTGCCTGCTGCTATATCTGTTGCTGATTGGATGGAGTTTTGGGTTGAAGACCTACTCGAAGATGGCGTTATTATTGGTCTTAATTGGCAAGAAAACGAAGACTGTTTTGAACTAGAGCTTCCTGAGTTTACTCAAGCTTTAGCCGAGATCGAAACGTTATAAGCCTTCGCTATAATCTTTAAAATGGCGCTGTGTTTCTAGAAGTAGTGTAACTGAAAGCATTATTTATAAAGTGAAATAGAACAGAACAAAGCAGAACTAACCAGAGCAGGCTGTTTATTATCTTGAATAAACAAGATGTTTTTGACAGAGCAAGACAATAATTCTGGTGAAATACTGAGTTAATAACATTCTATTATCACTTTTATCACTGCGTTTTTACTGTTTTTAGTTGGTAAAAAGTAATTTTTTACCAACATATAGCATCATAGTGATGTGTTAATTATCGACCTTACTTATAAAACTGTAAAAAATATTTATTTTTTTTTACAGTTTTTTTTATTCTTTTTTTTAACGTTAGGCCCGAAGTTAAAATTACTTCATCATCAAAATAAAATTCTTCCTATAAAATACAAATAATATTTTTACACTTAGTTTCAGTTGCTTACATTTTTTTACAAGCTAAATAAGAAATGTTAACCCAGTTGATTTATCGCTTTTTTATTACCGAACCGTCTAATGTACTTTTTATTTCAAAAAATAATGTATTTCTTTTCGCTAAGCTAAAGTAAAAAAAATAATGAAATTGTAAAGTAACTTGCAAGGTCAAATTCATCAGTAAGGCATAGTTTTAAAAGTTTGATTTGCGCTAATTATTGGACAATAAAATTTGAGCTAGACTAAAACATTACACAACACATTAAAGTGAATAGGAAAATAATATGGTAAAAGCAATATTGGAAAAGGGCTACGGGATATTAAACTCGACTAAAAAGTTAGATTTTATTGCTCCCCTGTTAATGCGTTTATATTTAGTGCCTATTTTTTGGATGGCGGGTACTCATAAAATAGAGGGTTTTGACAATATTGTGCAATGGTTTGGTAATGATGATTGGGGGCTAGGTTTACCCTTTCCGTTTATTCTGGCGATTTTAGCGATAGGTGCTGAAGTTATTGGTGCTATTGCGTTGTTGTTAGGTTTAGGCGTGCGTTTAATGGCTGTTCCTATGATGTTTACCATGATCATAGCGATGACATCTGTACACGGACAATATGGTTGGCAAGCTATTGCCGATGCTAACGCACCGTTTGCAAATGAACGCGTAGAGGCCACTGTTGAAAAGAAAGAGATGATTATTTCTATCTTACAAGAGCATGGCAATTACGAATGGCTTACTAGTAGCGGAAATATCACGATTTTAAATAACGGTATTGAGTTTGCTGCAACATATTTCATTATGCTATTGGCACTATTTTTTATCGGTGGTGGCCGCTATGTCAGCCTTGACTACTGGTTAAAACGAAAAGTACTGCCTAACGCATAAATAATTCTATAGATATTAATACAACATCCTAAACGGAGCATAAAATGAATACTAAAACTAAATTTCAAGGCGCAGCAGTTGCACTTGCTGTTGCAGGTTTAATGGGCGCTTCAGCAGTATCAGCTGAGCCAAATAACAAAACAGCAACCAAAGGCAATACTGCTGAAATGGCACATTGTTACGGCGTAAATAAATGTAACGGCCATAACGACTGTAAAACCGCTGAGAATGCCTGTAAAGGCCAAGCGGTATGTAAAGGACATGGCTTTGTTGCTATGGCTGAAAAAACCTGTGCTGATATTGGCGGCACTGTCAAAGATGATTGGCGAGGTAAAGTCAATACGGCTGAATTAACCCACTGTTACGATGTTAATGTTTGTAAAGGACATAACGACTGTAAAACTGCAGAAAATGCCTGTAAAGGTCAAGCAGCATGTAAAGGTCAGGGCTTTGTTGCGCTAGCTGCACAAGCATGTGAAGACGTTGGAGGCACGGTTGGCGAATAAGCTACCTGTAGGTGTTGAAATAGGAGAGCAAGCGCTCTCCTTATCAACTGTAGAAGTTCCTGAGCATTTTCTTGGCTTTGGTTTAGGGCTCAGAACCGAGCATTTTCAAGATGTATTAAACGAAAAGCCTGCTATAGATTGGTTTGAAGTTGTCTCAGAAAATTTTATGGTTGACGGTGGAAAACCAAAGCACTATTTACATAGCATTCGTGAGCTTTACCCTATGGTAATGCACGGGGTATCTTTGTCGATAGGCTCTACTGACCCGCTTAACTTTGACTATCTACGCAAACTCAAAGTATTAACTAATGAGTTACAACCAGAGTGGATATCTGACCATTTATGCTGGACTGGTGCTCATGAAAAAAATAGTCACGACTTATTACCACTTCCCTATAACGACGAAGCATTAAACCATGTTTGTCAACGTGTTGAGCAAGTGCAAGAGTTTCTCGGTCGCCCGATATTACTAGAAAATGTATCTAGTTACTTAACTTACAAAAATTCAGAAATGACAGAGTGGCATTTTTTCAATGAAGTTGCTCGGCGCTCTGGCTGTGAAATATTACTCGATATTAATAATGTTTATGTTAGCGCGCGAAATCATGATTTTAATCCGCAAGATTACCTCAATGGCATAGCTAAAAATAAAGTGAAGCAATTTCACCTTGCAGGTCATAGTGATTATGGCGAATATGTTATTGATACTCACGACCATCCTGTAGCAAGTTCAGTGTGGCAACTCTATCAACAAGCACTGAAACGTTTTGGCTGGATAAGTACCATGATCGAGCGTGACGATAATATTCCGCCATTATCAGAATTATTGGCAGAAGTAGAAACTGCGCGAAATATTGCTATAGAAACATTAGGCCCTTTAAAATAATGCCTCTTTATAATTTAGTTGTTAATTACATGCAAAGAGTAAATTAATGTGACTGACATTTCCCTGAAGCTGCTGCAACAGCAAATGATGAATTACTTAACTGACGACAAACCTGCAATTGCTCAACATGTTGTTGAGCATGGCGGCATAAGCAGAGACATTCGATTGCACATTTATAAAAATGCTTACCAAATGCGCTTAAAAGAAACCATTGAAAATGATCATCAAATATTGGGCATGTATTTGGGAGATAATTTATTCGATCAAATGGTCGATGGCTATATTAAGGCTTTTCCATCTAACAAAACTTCCTTACGATACTTTGCCGATGCATTACCTAAATACCTTGCTGATAATATTCCCTTTCAAGATTACCCATTGATCAGCGAATTAGCGCATTTCGAACGTTTATTGATGGTAGCATTTGATGCTAAAGATACCGAACGTTTTACCCGCGAGCAGCTATTAAACATTCCTCATAACGAATGGCCGAATTTAATATTTCGTTTTCATCCCAGTGTACAAATAGCTCATTTTAATTTTAATACCGTTGAAACTTGGCAAGCCTTGAAACAAGAGCAAGCACCAGAGCCTGCCATGCAAAAGGCTAACACTTGGTTACTCTGGCGTAATAAAGAACGTTTAACTCAATTTAGATCTATAACTGAGCAAGAGTACTGCTTGATTGACATGATGCTAAATGGTCATGACTTCGCAAGTCTGTGTGATGGACTTCTTTTGCAAAGCTCTAGTGAAGATGTAAGCCAATTAGCATTAAATTTTTTACTCACTTGGATAGATGAGGGTGTACTAGCTAGCCGCTAATTACTTTTTTATATGGCAATGCTTTATAAACCACACCAATTTAGTCCATTAGTTAATAAACTATCAGATATACCAATAACTAAGCTTCTTATTCTTGTGTAAGCAAACCTCGTAAGCTAGTTTTCGTTGCTACTTCTTTATCATCTTAAGTCAGTGATACTACGCATAAACTCCTCTTTCATATACCTTTAGTATTATTTAGTAAATTACGGTAATATTATGAAAACAGTAATTTATTACTACTATAAGGAGTGGCTGTCTGGTGAGTTATGGATAAAATTAGACTGTCAAAAGATGTAGTTTTAGATTGCTTGAATACCGCTTTAATTATTGACGATAATACTCAAAAAACAGTCTCGCTTGATAACCTAGAATTTCAAGTTTTAAAATACCTCGTTGAGCACAAAGAAATTGTTGTGACTAAAGAGGAACTACTTGCGCTTTGGCCATCGCGCGTTGTTATGGACCATTCCCTTGCTCGCGTAATGTCTATATTGCGTAAAAAACTAGGTGACTCGTCTAAAAATTCCACATTTATTAAAACGCTTAATCGTCAAGGTTATCTCTATATAGGGCTAAACTCTCCTGTTACTAACACGCAAATAGCAAGCGAAAAAATCAAACGTAGCATGTCGGTATTGCCGCTACTGATCATCACCAGCTTAATCATTATTCTCTCGACAATTTGGTACCTATCGTTAGACAGTTATCCCAATGAGCGATTTATTTATCAAACAGAAATTATTGTAGATCCTGACACCCAAAAACAAGAGTTAAGTATTAATCAAAGTGGTAGTCATTTGGCCTATTCGGCAAGAAATTTAGGTGAAGAATATTGGTTTTTACGCGTTAAAAATTTACGTACTAACAACGTTGTGGATCACAAAGTTGACGAAGTAAATACGACTTATCCAATTTGGCTTGACGATAATACATTGGTATATCAGCATCAATCAGCAAATGAATGCGCGATAAATAAACTGTCATTACTCTCTACAGGGCAGTTATCTCAAGCAATTAATATAGCAAAATGTAATATAAGTAGTGCAGGCCAATCCATGGCAGTACTCAACAAAACCACTGTTTTAGTTGCAGAGGTGTCGCCGATTAATGGCAGATCATTGCTTCACCAATTAGATGTTACTTCAGGCAATAAAAGCGTTATTGAACATAACCAAAATGATGACAGTGAAATTTACTTTATTCAAACTAGCCCTGATAGAAAATATTTAGTGACGTTGAGCACCGCTAATTGGTTTACTACAATAATCAAACTCTACGATATAGATGATTTAAAAAATGAAATTTGGCATAAAGAAATCAAAAGTATTCTTTATACGGTAGCACTAACGAATGAAAAAATAACATACATCAATGAATTTGGTGGTGTTAGCGTGAGTTATTTCAATAGAAATCAAGTAGAGTCATTGAGTGCTATTTTTACGGCCCAAGTTTATAGCCCGTTGTCACATGAAAATAATACTTTTCTATTAGAAGGTTTATACGCCTCAACTCATTTATCACTGGTTAATTTTCTTACTCATAAGGTAAAAGATATAAGCTACTTCAATGCTGCTAGTATTACTTTGCCTAAACAAGTTAATGATAATAAATATATATTTGTTTCAAACCAATCTGGCATAAACCAACTTTGGCTAGCCAGTATTGACCATGGCGAAGCAAAACAATTAACCGTTTTAGATCGTTCCTATAATATAAGCTCGTTTGACGTTGATGGCTTATTAAATCGTATTGCTATAACAACACAATTTGGTGTTTTAGTATTAAGTAAAGAGGATAATGGCCAATATAACGTACTAATATCTATCCCAAATGCTCAAGACCCAGTGATATATGAAGGTTTACTTTTTTATACGAAAATTCGGCCTGACGGCACGGATATTTATCAATATGATTTGTTAACACAAGTTGAAAAACTTTATATTAAAGACGGCTATAAACTGGTGAAAGATGCAGACAACTTTTATTACATTAAGTACTTTCAGTCTGGAATTTGGCGAGTAAATATGAATGAAAAAGATAACTTCTTTGAAACGCCGCTTGAAAGTTTAACATCTGAACAGTGGTATATAAAAAATGATGAACTCTATCTGCTAAACGAAAGCCAAATAATTAAATATAATTTGCAACAACAAGCCATTCAATCATTTGAAAATACTCAATGCAGTGAACCTGAGGTCTGGGGAGATAGCTCTTGTTTAAATATTCAAGACGTTCCAAGAGCAAATAGAATTATAAAAATATCTAAAAAACGTTTACTTAAAGAAAAGTAAAATCTTTTAAACCATCAACACCCCAAGTGCTGTAGCAGGCTTTACAGGAATAACTTGGAATACGCGAGCCTAAAGATATTACAGGGCGACGAATAGCAATAATTTGTTGGTTTAAAATGGCTTGTATTGATGGCGACTGTATTGTGATCACTTCCATGTCATTTACTGGCCATATACGCTGATTATCTTTGTTTTTTGTGACAGGGTTTTTCGCTATAGCTTTTAATAAAAACGGAAATGTATTTAGTGTTAGTTCTTCTTTCTCTTCTATTAAATCAATAACTTTTGGTAAGTCTGGATGTTGAGCTTGGTAAGATTTGGCTAAATATTTATCTGCTTTTTCTTGATTATATAGTCCAAAATCACTATTTAAATATACGATCCCAAGTAAAAAAGTAGAGTTGAGAAAACCTTTTTTAGCTGACTTTTCTAGATTGATAGCACCTTTTTCTAAGCTTTTGTGCTTTTCATTACTTAAATATATTAAACCGGTTTTATACAAGGCTCTTACATTGCCATGTCGAGCCGCTTTTTTGAGGTGTAGAAAACCCTTATCTTTATCAACATTTGTACCAAAACCATGATAATAAAACTCACCTAAGGTTGTTAGTGCACTAATATGACCTCGTTGAGCACCCGCTTTAAATTTATTAAAATAATCGACACACTCTGTGGTATTGCAGGCTGTAAGTTGCATAGCATTAGCCGCGCCACTCACCATAGAAAGTGTGATGGCTAAAAATAATAATTGAATTGCTCTACTCATTAACATTCACTTTTAAATAACTCACTATGATTGGGGGCTAGGATACATATCTGTATGCTTTTTTGCTATCTGAATACTCACAAGAGAACCGGATTGCTGATTATGTGTATACATACACGAAAAGTGAGTAAATCGCGTTAAAGTATTGTTATAGCACATATAATCTAATGCATTAAGCTCTAATGTATCAAATAACCATACCATTTAGTAAATATTGAATGCCAATATATTAAACGTGATTTAATAATAGAGTTTACTCCCAATGACATAAATATAATCTGCTAAAGATAAAATACTTAGCGGATTATATTTATATTTCTATATTATTACCTATTTACCAGTTATATCAATGACATTTAGCAATCCAGCTGAAAAACCACTTAGGTCTCTACCCAGTGATTGATCACATCCTATGATTTCTCCACATGATTTTCCTGGAAGTCTAGAGCCTGTACTAGTAACAGCTCTGCGATAAGCGACTAAATTTTCTGTTAAAAGCTGTGTTAAAGGGGGGGATGTAATCGTTACCACTTCAATTTCTTCTTCAGGCCATTCAATAACACCGTTATTCTTTACTATAAGTGGAGTTTTAGTTAGCTCTTGATACAGTAAAGGAAAATTTATGTTATCTAAGGAAACTTTTGCTTTAATGTTTTTAACAACGGTAGGAATTTGAGGATGTCGCTGTTGATATGATTTACTTAAGTATTTATCTGCTAAGGCTAAGTTTTGAGGGGCGAATTGATTGTTGTAATAAATGGTGCCGAGTAAAAGGTTGGCATTTTCATCATCTTTATTCGCTGCTTTCTCTAAATATTTAATCGCATCGTCAAGGTCATAATTTGTTTTACTGGTTAAATAAATTAAACCTAATTTATATTGGGCACTTGTATCTGCATACCTAGCTGCACGCTTAAGAAACTTAATGGCTTTATTTTCATTTGGCTCTGTTCCATAGCCGTTATAATAAAATTGTCCTAAAATAGCCATGGCACCAGCGTGCCCTCGTTTAGCTGCCTTTTTATACAGTTTGAAATAGCTTTTACATTCATCGAGCTGGCAATACTTCATCAAAGAACTTGATTGGTTTTTTGATATTTCAATATTAGCGTATGATGAGGTAGTAAAGCATATTAAAATAAATACGCTGCCAAATATTATACTTTTCATTTTATTAATTCCTTTGGAGAGTAGTTTGTAATTATTATTAATAGTGTTTTTTTAAATAGACAGATTGAACACTAAAAGGTAATGGTGCTCGGCATAGCTTTTGTTGAACACATTTTAACCTTTACAAAATTACTGGTTAGATTGAAATAATAAAAGTTAATATTTTCTTATATAACATTTAGTTCATTGTAATTAATGGCTTTATTTTTATTTTTAATCGGTAAGTTAATAGTCTGTTTTATAAGGAAATGGTATTAAATAATAAAAATATCGATGAGTTAAGTCTCTGTTTTATACGCTTTACACTTTATAAACAAAGTAACTATTGCTACTGACGAAAAATAAGACTACTTTCTTGTGCGACAACTTGTGTAACAAAGTAGTTAATAATGAAGGGGCAATTGATGCATAATAAGCTGAATAGAAGTAATGAAAATTATATTATGGAAATAAATTCATTCAAATGATCAAATCACTTGCTAAACGTATTCTAGTAATCGTGTTGTTTGCTGTGTTACCTGGTTGCTCAACCTTTCAGCTGACCGATCTTTTTCAGGGCTACAATAGCCAAATGAAACCCGCGAAAGCGGCAATGCTTCAAGGCGACTTCGTAAAAGCAATAAGCCAACTAAAAGAGCGCGACCAAAGTAATAATACCTATATATTAAGTTTACTCGAAAGAGGGCGATTAGAGTTTT
>OJFS01000764.1_pt1 | contig 10720 bp, 15 predicted proteins | sample 1594231 | NCBI WGS metagenome assembly OJFS01 (sample SAMN05416847, study PRJEB24817) | seawater metagenome | isolation source: Sea water | place: Canada:Atlantic | collected 2013-07
TACGAGATAGGAGTCCGTCTCGTGGGCTCGGAGATGTGTATAAGAGACAGAGTGGGAAGTCTTTTTTTGGACTCCTCGTTAATCAAGTAGCGGGCCACACCAACCTGCAGTCAATCTTGCCGAGGAAATCGAGTCATGAGAACAAAAAGAGTGTCGAAGGCATTTGTTGCCTCGCTAAGCACAGCATTTACCTTAACCCTACTTTCCGCGCACACCGCGAATGCGCAAACGGGAACCAGTGTTGATCGGGGTGACTGGCCTGTGTATCACGGTGGAGAGTTCTCCCAAAGGTATTCGCCACTCGATCAAATCAATGCCGAAAACGTTGGTTCTTTGGAAATCGCCTGGCGTTTTTCCACGCCCAATTTTGGTCCCTCAACAGACTTTAATAATCCCTCTACACCCCTAGAAATAGACGGTGTGCTCTACGTGAATGTAGGCAGCACGCGCAATGTCGCAGCCCTCGATGCGACCACCGGTCAGGTATTATGGCTCTGGCGTCCGCAGGAAGGGAGCCGTTATGACGAAGCGCCGCGCAAAGGCGCTGGCCGCGGTGTCGCTTTTTACAGCAATAATGGGAAAACACGAGTCATCGATGTAACGCCTGGTTATCAATTGGTTTCACTCGATGCGAAGACTGGGTTGCTTGATCCGACATTCGGCGAAAAAGGTGTTGTGGATCTATTCGTGGGACTGCGCAATGCAGATGATCCTCGTTTCGCCCATCCCGACATCGGCCTCTCGGCGCCGCCCTTTGTCATGAACGATGTCATCGTCGTGGGTGCAGCGCATCGCACGGGCGGTAGGCCGCGGGCAAAATCGAACGTGAAGGGTGATATTCGCGGCTTCGACGTGCATACAGGCGAGCTACTTTGGACCTTTCATACCATCCCGGAGCGAGGGGAGGTGGGTTACGAGACGTGGCTTGACGAAGGGATCGAATTCACCGGCAACTCCGGCGTCTGGGCGCCAATTTCTGGCGATCCCGAACTCGGCCTTATCTATCTGCCAGTCGAAGATCCCACCGGCGATTATTATGGTGGCGATCGCCCCGGTGCGAATCTTTTCTCGAGCAGCCTGGTCGCTGTAGACGTCAAAACCGGCGAAAGGCGCTGGCATTTCCAGCAGATCCATCACGACATCTGGGACTGGGACGTGCCAGCTGCCCCCGTGCTTGCCGATCTGCCCAATGGTCGCAAGATTGTCATGTCGGTGACCAAACAGGCTTTCGTGTATACCTACGATCGCCTGACTGGCGAGCCTATCTGGCCGATAGTTGAGCGTCCCGTGCCCGCGGGCGATGTGCCAGGCGAATGGTATTCGCCTACGCAGCCTTTTCCTACATTGCCTGCGCCCTTCGACAGGCAAACGGTTACCGAGGACGACCTGCTCGATTGGAGCCCCGAATTACGCGCACTTGCTGTCGAGGCGACAAAGGGCTTTCGTTTGAGCACCGTGCTTTATACGCCGCCTTCGCTCACCGATGCAGCCGACGGAACAAGAGGCCTCCTCAGCTTGCCGTCGTCAACTGGCGGAGCCAATTGGGAGGGCTCGACAATAGACCCCGAGACAGGGATTTTATACGTGCCGTCTCGCACGCAGCTGCAGATGCTGACACTGGCTAAAAATCCAGATTCGGATATCGCCTTGAGTCAGGGATTCGGCGTGCGGGTTCCTCGAATACAAGGACTCGAAATTGTTAAACCGCCTTACGGTCGTATTACGGCAATAGATATGAATAGCGGCGAGCATCTCTGGATGATTGCGAACGCCGCCACGCCAGAGCGAATTGCGAATCATCCTCTGCTCGAAGGCATCGATATTCCGGACACGGGTGTCCCGACTCGTTCAGGTACGTTGCTTACCAAGACGCTGCTGTTTGTCTCGGAAGGCAATGGCACTGCCGACGCGCGGCCCATGATGCGCGCAATCAATAAGCAGACCGGCGCGCTTATCGCAGAAATACAATTGCCCGCCAATCAAATTGGTCTGCCGTTCACCTACGAGCACGGGGGTAAGCAATACCTGGCACTTTTTGTTGGAGGTAGCGGAAGTCCCGCTGAGCTTGTCGCCTACTCATTGCCTTGATGGGCCTAGGTTTGGTGAACACAGCGAACTCGCTACTTACCCAGAAACTCACTAACCCTATCGACAAAACCATCGAGCTGATCGTGATGAACCCAGTGACCGGCATTAGCGAATGATTGGTATTCGATTGGGCAGTTAAAACACTGCGTACGCCCGTCTGCGACTGGATCTGACGCCCAAGATTCTTCGCCCCGCATTAACAATGTGGGGCAGCTAATCTCTCCATACATTTTTTTTACTTCCTCATTAGGTAGGCCGCTCATGGAGAATACGCGCACGTAGTTATCGAATTTCCAGCTGTAGGTGCCATCTTCGTTTTGATTGGCGCCGTGCAGAGTGAGGTGCCGCGCCTGTTCCTCAGACAGATGTGGATTCTCATCGCGCATGCGTTTGAACGCATCGTCGAGCGTGTCATAACTACGGGGTAATCGTCCCGAAAGTTTTTGCATATCGTCGACCCAACAGCGGACACGGTCATTGATTGAGATCTCCGCCTGCTTTGCCGCTAATGACGGCGAGGGCCCCATACCCTCTATCGCGACTAATTTTTTAACTCGCTCCGGAAACAGAGCTGTATACATGAGAGCGATAGCGCCGCCTAAGGAGTGGCCAATAACGGTGACATCATTCATGTTCTTTTGTTGAAGTAATTGAGCAATATCATAAACATAGCTTATCTGGGTGTAATTGCCGCTTGCTTCCCATTGACTGTCTCCGTGGCCGCGTAGATCAGGCGCGATTATGTGATAGTCTTTCGCAAAGTGCTCAGCTACCCAGTCCCAATTTCTGCAGTGATCACGTCCGCCATGGATGAGAAGCATGGGAGGGCCGTCAGGATTGCCCCAGTCGACATAGTGCAGGCGCAGTCGTTGGGAAAAGTAAATATGAGAACTCGGGCCGGAACTGGCGCTAGAGGGTGCTAATTTTTCGCTTTTCATGGGGTTCGCTACTACTTAATTTTTGTTAATGACATGAGTTTAACCGCTAAGGTAGTCTGAACAAAATAAGAGCTCAAAGCCATTTCTGAAGCGCTATTCGATTATGTTTGGGTTTTAAAAGTTTTAACTGGCTTAAAAACGAGAGACCAAAAAATAAAAGCTAATATTAATAAAGTCGATTGATACTAAGAAGGAGTTAATTGTGAAGAATTTTTTATGTTGTTTGTTGTTTTCGTTGGGCGTCGTAAACCTATCTTATGCGCAGGAGGCGCCTCAGCCCTGTGGGCCTGCTGACAATCTGTCGGCAGCGTTCTCAAAAAATGTGGCAAGTGATGCGCGATGCTTTGAACTTAGGATGTATACGGCTGAAGAGGCAGTTGACGGTAAAGGCGGAATTGATGATCTGCATCAGCGCTTTCGCGAGCGTGAAGTTGCGTTGTTCGAAAAGCATGGCGCTGAGGTGATAGCGACTTGGCAGCGGTTAGATAATCCTAATACGCTAGTTTGGATGCTGGCCTATAGAGATAGAGCACATCGAGACCAAGTATTTAGCGATTTCGCTAAAGACCCTGAGTGGTTAGAACTAAGAGCGAAATACGCTGTTCCGCTTTCTATAGAAGCCTATATGATGAGCTCGTCAGATTACTCGAACTTAAAATAATAACGAAATCTGATCGAATCAATAGGTGTTGTAAAGAGTGAAAATATTGAACGTGGTGGATATTTATGTGGGCAATTTACGTATTCTTTTGATCGCAGTGCAGTACAGTCAGGGATCCATTGCCATTGCGGAGACTGTCAAAAGTCAACGGGATCAGGTAAAGCGACGATTGCATTCGTTCCTAAACAGGCTTTATCGGTTCAAGGTGAATTGAAGTATTTTTCTGTGACCGGCACAGATGGATCGGTCGTTGAAAGAGGATTTTGTGAACAATGCGGCTCCCCAGTTTTTAGTCATATAATCGGCATTGATGAAATGAAAGACATGGCTTTTATAAAGGCAGGCAGTCTTGATGACGCATCGTGGCTAAAAATAGACGTCAATATATGGGAGTCCTCAGCTCATCCTTGGTCGCCAGTTGATAGCAATCTTCCCAGTTTTAAACAAAATATGAAGCGCTGAGAACAGGCTAACCGTTATCGAGAGCAGGCTTTAAAAAGGCAAATTAAAGTGAACACCCTTTAGAGCGATGATGATTTTTCACCTAAAGCTCTAGATGGTCAGGGTTTTCATGAATAGTTAAAACCCGGCAGCGTTTACTACTTGCTCAAAGCGCTGCTTTGGATCGCCTTTTACTATCGTGTAACTAAGCTCGTATTTTTTAAGCTTCTGAAGATATAACTTGAATAATTTATTGCGATTATTTGGGTTTTCTCGGATCGGGTCAGCTTGCCAAGGAATATCTGCATCACATAGATAGTAGCTTCTACTTGCTGAGTGCTCCGACAGGCATTTTTCAAATGCGTCGTATATCCAAGGATCGCAGCCCCCGTATTTAACCTCACTCCAAATCATAATTACTAACAGATCTGTGTCACATACCATCCGGCCTGGCTGCTTAGAGAAAATAGCCGACTCGTTATCGTGCTGCTGTTTGGCAATTTCTAACAAGTCAGACTGCTGATAAGAAATCTTATCTTTAAGATAGCTTCTTGCGACCTCCGCTACGCAGGGGGATTTCCAGTGAGCCGAGAGCTGAGTGGCTAGCGTGGTTTTTCCCGAGGATTCAGGGCCAGTGATGACTATCACTTCCGTTTGCATTGGGGCTCCAACCGTAAAATTTCTCGCGCATGGGTGCGCGTATTTGATTTGCATCGTTCAATGCAGCTAATGCTATACTAATTACCGTTCCTTAGGGGTGGTCTTTTAGCCTGAGACTCTGGTGAAGCAGAGAACCCTAGAACCTGATCCGGTTAATACCGGCGTAGGAAAAGGATGAAAACCACATCTCATCACACGTCAAGTAATGCCGGGTCTCTTTAATCAATCAAATTAATTTTTGGAGAGACTCATGTTCAAGCCTCGTTTCACCCTCTATTTACCCACTCTCTTACCTGTCTCCTTACCCAGTCTCAGTTTTGCTCTGATACCTGCTCTGATCGCTATGCCGGTTGCAAGTGTTGCCGCCGAAGAGACTATCGAAGAAATTCTTGTCAGCGCGGATTTTAGATCTAGAAGCGATTTAGAGACCGCCAGTAGTGTGACAGTAATGACTGAGACAACGATAAAGTCGAGAGCGGCGCAGCATTTTGAAGAACTGGCGAATGCGATACCCAATGTAAATTATTCCTCCGGCTCTAATCGCGCTCGGTTTTTCCAGATCAGGGGCATTGGCGAGCGCAGCCAGTTTGTTGCGCCCATTAATCCCTCCGTGGGCTTTTTAGTAGACAACGTAGACTTTAGCGGAGCGGCGACTATAGCCACTATGCTAGATGTTGAGCAGGTAGAAGTGCTGCGAGGGCCTCAGGGAACCAGATACGGCGCTAACGCCTTGGCAGGTCTTATTAATGTTAAAACATACGATCCAGAAGATGAGCTATCGGCACGCTTAAAAATAGGTGCGGCTGAGTACAATACAGAAACAATAGAGGCGATGGTCACGGGGCCTCTATCCGACTCCGTTAGCGGACGTTTGGCTATAGGGCGGCATCAATCTGATGGCTATTATCAAAACGCGTTTTTGGGCACAAAGAGAAACAACGCACAGGATGAGCTGTCTATTCGTAGCAAGCTTCGCGCAGAGATGTCAGACACGTGGACGGTAGATTTTAGCCTGTCGCATGTAGACATAGACAATGGCTACGACGCATTCACGCTAGATAATTCGCGCACGACGCTGTCGGATGAGCCGGGGCGAGATATGCAGTTTTCGGTTGCTTTCGCAGTCGATAGCACATGGGAGATGGATAGCTTCGATCTAGAACTCATTCTCGGTTTGGCCGATTCCGACATGGAATACAGCTATGACGAGGACTGGACTTTTGACGGAATCCACCCCGACGGCTACATGTCCAGAGATAGCTATATTCGTGACCGAGAAACACAGTCGCTCGAACTTAGATTTATCTCTAATGACAGTTCGCGGCTATTCAACGATTCAACACAATGGCTTTTCGGCCTTTACACACTCAGTAGTGATGAGGCGTTGAAGCGTGAATACACCTTCGCGGCTTCGGATTTTTTCAGTGATTTTGGGTTTGATACCACTGCGATTTTCTTTCAACTGGACACCGACTTCTCTGACCGATTGACCCTGGAAACAGGGTTGAGAGTAGAGAGGCGCGAGACGACCTATTCAGACTCCGAACAGCTTGCGTTTACTCCAGATGAAGCCTTTTGGGGCGGTCGTATCGCCGCTAAATACCGTGTCAATGACACCACCATGGCCTATGCAAGTGTTGCCAGAGGTTACAAAGCCGGCGGATTTAACACTAACGGCACATTGGATGCTGACCTGAGGCAGTTTGACGAAGAATTTTTGATAGAGTATGAGATGGGTGTAAAGTCTCGACTGTTCGAAGAAAAACTCCATTTGAAAGCCGCCGTGTTTCACGATGACAGAAGCGACCAACAGGTAAAGAGTTCGACCGGCAGAATTCGGGAGAACGGCAGCACCGAATTTATCGATTTTATCGGCAATGCAGCGACAGGAACGAATAACGGCGTCGAGTTCGAGGCCGTTTGGTATCCAACCGAAAGCCTGAGTTTTACTTCAAATTTTGGCGTACTAGATGCGACTTTCGATTCGTTCATTAACTCTGAAAACCAAGATCTGGCAGGACGCAATCAAGCCCACGCACCAGGTTACATGGCACACCTTGCTGCAAACTACAGCAAAGGCTCTTGGTCTGTCTCTGTATCCATAGACGCGAAGGATGCCTTCTATTTTTCCGACAGTCATGACGTGCAGAGCGAGGCCTACGAGATACTCAATACGACTATCGGCTATTCTGGCGAGAATTGGCGCTTGAGTCTGTGGGGTCGCAATCTGACTGATCAAGACTACGCTGTGAGAGGATTCTTTTTTGGCGAGTTTGGCAACGACCCTAGAAAAGGCTACGCGCCCGAGCCCTATGGCCAATTCGGCGAACCGCGCGTGGTCGGAATTAGCTATGAGATGCAACTATGAAGGCGTCGGTTGATATTAGCCTCTACCCCCTAGCGGATGAATATATTCCGGCAATAAAGGAATTCATCGAAAGAGTGCAAAAATATTCCGGCGTGTCGGTTGTTCGCAACGACCTGTCGACTCAGTTGTATGGGGATTACGATCAGATAATGGATCTGTTGAAAGTTGAACTGCGGCTGAGTTGGGAAAAATACGGCAAGGGCATTTTTGTAATCAAATTTCTGAAAGACGATCTCCGGGGCTTGTCCAGTGATTGAGATAATTAATACGATCGCACACCAGTTGCTGCAAAACTCTTTGCTGGAATTGGCGGCGGTTATTTTCGCCGTTGCCTATCTCTTTCTCGCAGTTAGAGAGAATAGTCTTTGCTGGTATGCGGCGGGGATTTCGACGCTGATTTTTCTGTTCATTTTTTGGGATGTTAAGCTCTATATGGAGTCTGGCCTGCAAATTTACTATCTCGCTATGGCTTTTTACGGCCGGTATCAATGGAGGGGTGCGAATCGCGAAACGGCGAGTCTTCAAGTTTCTAAGTGGCGTGCGAAGCAACATGTTATTGCCTTGGCGTTGATAGCGACTCTAACTTTTATTTCGGGGTCGCTCCTCAATTCAGGAACCGATGCAAACTTGCCCTACTTGGATTCGTTTACTACTTGGGCGAGTGTAGTGACAACCTTCATGGTCGCGCGCAAAATACTGGAAAACTGGATTTATTGGCTCGTTATAGATTCCGTATCGATCTACCTGTATTTAGACCGCGAGCTCTATTTTACCTCGCTGCTGTTCGCCATTTATATTGTTATTATTTTCTTTGGTTGGTTTGCGTGGAATAGAAGCTACCGACAGCGGGAGATTGAGGCTTATTGAAAACAAGTAAATGGTAGCCGCGGGTGGACTTGAGAATAATTAATAATCAATAACTTATCTGTTAACAGTACTCATACCCACCTAAGTACCCACCAAAAACATAACTTCTATCGACCTTTTGACCCCCCAAAGAATCTATTCCAGCCCCTTGGTATATATACCGCTATTAAGTGTCTCAGCTTGTATCGCTCAAAATTTTTGGAATCTGGTTCAAATTATTGACGGGGGGCGCCATTCTGAGAATCAAGGCGGATGACGTGGGTAGCTGAAGCGGCAGCTACTGAATGATTCTGCATCAGACGCTCCGTTGATATGCGTCTAGCACCAAGTGGCCTCAAGCGACAGTGACGGTGAAGTGGAATCCCTGATCCTGCTAATGTGATGTTAGCGGGCTATGGGGTTCTTTTGACCTTAACCTAAGCTCTAGCTCTGATGAAATAGGTAAAAGCAGTAGAGAAACAGTAGAGTCAGTAGTAGTAACAAGTTAGTAGAAACTGAGTAGTCATAGTTGCGTCCACGCCTCCCACCAACGTTTTTTAATCCTTTCTTTTTGATCAATCCTAAAGCTACTATCAAGTCAGCAGATAACTTAATCATATACGTATACCGTTAACCTAACAGCAGAGCGCTAAAAGGTTTTAACAATGCCAGCGAAGCCAAGCAAAACAAGCCACGTGGTTATTGGGCTGTAGAGATGCTCCAGTATCTACCAATATTAAATACACCTACGGTGTCCAGTATTAAACAAGACCGCTATTCAGCTTCCGCCAATAGGAGGATAAAACATGAACACACTACTACAGCGTTTTGGATACATGATTTATTGGATAAGCAATGCAGTCATTCTATCCGCCATTCTCATTGCAGTTCTAACCTGAGATACAGGATATAAAACAATGCCCCCAAAGCTCGGTTTAATGATTCATTGGTTCACGTTTTTGCTAGGTGACATTTACATTTTAGTATTTCTATACAGCTTCATTACTGAAGGACAGACATTCTCAGCTAGAGAAACAGCTGTAAAAGTGTTTTTTCTTCTTGTTTTGTACGGAGTGGGTTGGGCTATCAACTTCATCCTCATGGGCCACAGGAGTCTGCTGCCTTGGGTAGAAAACTGGGAGAAATTGCATTGAAAGACACCGTGACTAAAATAATCAGCGTCATTCAACCCAAAGGCGGCGCAGGCAAATCCACTGTAGCCACTAACCTTGCGGCAATGTTGGCAGAGAGAGGCAGGACACTTCTTATTGATGCTGACAGCCCGCAATACACCTCTGAGTGTTGGTATGTCCTGAGGAGGAAATAATGGCTAAGCCGTCCGCCGCCAAAGCAACCAACACGCTAGTTGATAGAGCAACCAATCTGTCTAGAGTACCTACTAAGCAAGAGGAGAAAGGCTACAGCTCCAAGTCTAAGTTTCCGCGCGCTGATCAACGCAGGATCACATCTAACTTGCAGGCTGAGAATTATGAAGCTCTGCGCACAGCATCTGCCCGGCTGCGAATGCCTGCCGGTGAAATCTTGGATGACCTCATTGCAAATTACATCCACAAAGTTAAAGGCAAGGAGTGGATGACGGCAGAGAAAGCAAAGAAACTTTGAGCAGTTCCGTTTTAACCTAGGAGAAAAATAATGAAATTAGATTATATTCACCGAAAGCTATACGCCAAGGAAATTGGGATAACGGACAACGTAGTGAAGAACTGGATGTCTCGTCACTGGACTAAAGGGACGCGCTATAAAACTGTAGGCAAACAAACCTTTGTTAATGTGCGTGAAGTTAATAAGTGGTTGACAAACTATGGGTCAGAATAGTTAAGGCTATGAAGAAGACTCTACTGCTCGCGGAAGCTCTTGCGTGTTCAGGTGCGGCTCAGGCTGATATTTACTTTTGCGCAACTAGTATCTTTACAACTATGGACCTAGCCTTCGGTGTGATTGTTGAAGAGAAAAAAGGCTCAGATAAGAATTATACTTTTGTAGTTGATACTGATATTTGCCGTGATTATTCCTACAACCCGCCGCGCCAAAAGCGAGATAGCATTATTGGAGGATCAAACGCTAGAACTTGAGGATAACTTATGGAATGGTCAGATTTGTTTCGAAGTTCCGTTATAGTTTTTAACGTTGGTATTATTGCCTATGCGTTGCTTGGGATGTTTATTGGTGGTGCCATCAGGTCTGCTAATAGACCCAAAGACGGGTATACTCCGCCTGATAGCAAAGCGAATACCGTCTTTACAGTTCTCTATGCAGTACTTGGAATAGCCCTGTTTTTATGGTGGTTCACCAAAGATATTTAACTCCTTGTGGGACGCCACGTTCCTGCCTTCCCAAAATGTCCGAAAACACCAAGGCGGGCATGATTAAGGTGGCGGGGGGTGCTGCCGCGCAGGCTCATTATCATTAGTTGCCGCTCAAACTTGCTTGAGCTGAATTTGAAAGGAGAAGCTAATGGAGTGGACACAGATAGCAGCTTGGTTTGCTTGGGCTTGGGTAGGAGTATCTACTTTTCTTGCAGTAGCCCGTGCTTATGGAGGACTGTTTTTTGCCGGTAGTGATGACTCAGATGCGAGAGTAGCAACTGCTATGGCCTTAAACGCCATCCTTGGTCTTATGCTAATCCAAACCTTGGGCCTTACGGTATAGCTGTCTCTTATACACATCTCCGAGCCCACGAGACGGACTCCTATCTCG
>OJFS01000767.1_pt1 | contig 10696 bp, 19 predicted proteins | sample 1594231 | NCBI WGS metagenome assembly OJFS01 (sample SAMN05416847, study PRJEB24817) | seawater metagenome | isolation source: Sea water | place: Canada:Atlantic | collected 2013-07
GGCTAGATGAGGATAATTGAAAATGGATGATTTAATAGATAAAGTTAAACAGTGGCACCATGACCGCAACCTGATTGAAGGGTCTACAGACTTACAACAATTCAATGGCAAGCTGTTAGAAGAAGTAAAGGAGCTAGAAACGAATATACTGCTGTCTCAGCCCATTGCGGATGATATAGGGGATATCCTAGTGGTTCTTATCAATATCGCCACACGGAACAATCTGGGCCTCTCTGAGTGCCTTCAGGTTGCCTATGATGATATAAAAGATAGAAAGGGTAAAATGGTAGATGGTGTGTTCGTTAAAGAACGCACTGTAAGCGATTCTGACGGCGAATACTTAAAAGGCTTTGGGGTAGGGTCAGGAGAAGCAGCAGAAGCCCTTACAAGCTTCGAGAAGGGGTTTACAGCAGGTCTACTGCACAGACAAGGGGGTAAATTATGAGCTGGGTATTATTTAATAGGCATTTATCGATAGAGTTCAGAGCGGGTACTGGTTTAGACATCGAATTCGTCGATAGCAGGCCAGTATATACACAGAATAGCCTGACTGGAGAAATAGAGACAATGCCCTTCCAAGGTGTTATAATACTGCTTCCCTGTATCATTATTTCTTGGGGTAACGTTTATACATTTGATGAGGACGATGAATAGTGAGTAAGATTAAAGAGCAGTTGATAGGGTACGACCACCAGAGCGAGTGGCTAGCCGACAGTAGCTACGTAATGGTTAATGAGCTGGTCGAATATCAGCTCTACTGTATGACAGTATCAGAGATGCAAGCCATGGCCGCTGATAGGTTACGACAGGAATACCACGCAATGCCTTACAGTGACTTTAAACAGAAACACGACAACGCATTTGGAGAGAGACAAAATGAGTAGATGCAAAGCATGTGACGTTATATTGACTAACGCGGAACTGAATAAAACCTACGGTAAAACAGACACAATGGTGGGGATGTGCTACGACTGTAGTAAGATTTCAACTAAAGCCTACACTGATTTTGACGCAACAGTTGACACCCAAATTGATTTTACAGTGAGTTTAGATGAATTTGAGGTTGACAGGGGGTATAACTAATGCTAGACTGAACTTATGTTATGTTCTTTAAGATTAAACATTAAAGTAACTAACTAAAGTATACTTAAGAAGATAAATCAATTTAATAACTAACTGAAAGGTAATAATTATGTCATTAGCAACTTTAGAAGGTACAGTAGCATTTGAGAACCTGAATGAGCACGAAATGTATCAAGGTCAGAGCACTGGTAAATTCTCTCTGGTAGTGTCTTTAGATGATGCCACAGCAGATGAGCTAGATGCTAAGGGTGTCAAGCTGAGAGAGTATGAGGGTGTCAAACAGCGTAAGTTTAGCAGTAAGTTTGACGTACCAGTACTAAACCCTGATGGGTCAGCCTTTAGTGGTCGAGTGACTAGAGGCTCTAAAGTCAGGCTACTATATACAGACGGTCAGCCGCACCCTGTACACGGTATCGGTACTTACCTCAATAAGGTCAAGGTTCTGGAAGTAGCAGAGATGGAAGGCGCAGAGGACTTTTAAGGATGAAAGAAGAGTCTACCTTTGTAAAGCATGAACCATGCCCTAAGTGTGGTTCAGGCAACAACCTTGCAAGGTACTCTGATGGACACGCTCACTGCTTCAGCGGTGGGTGTGGTCACTACGAGAGGGGCAACGGAACTGCCCCAGACTTTGCTGATGTAATTAAGAAACCCACAAGAGCATTTGAGATGACAGGAACTATAGCGTCAATCCCCGATAGGAAGATTTCACAGACAATCGCAGCTAAGTTCGGTGTGACTGTAGAATTCTCCCCAGAGGGCAAGATTGTCAAGCACCACTACCCGTACTACGATAAAGACACAGGTTACGCCATAGGCACTAAGGTGCGTGGTGTAGAAAACAAATCATTCTACGCAACGGGAGATTTTAATAACGCTGGGTTATTCGGACAACAGGCATTTAAAAGCGGAGGCAAGTACGTCACTATCACAGAGGGAGAGGTCGATGCAATGGCTGTCTGTGAGATGTTCGATGGTAAGTGGCCAGTAGTATCAATCAGGTCAGGCGCAGCAGGAGCCTCCAAGGATATTAGAGCCAACCTTGAATGGCTGGAGACCTTCGATAATGTCTGTATCTGTTTTGATAACGACAAAGCCGGACAGGCAGCAGCCGCAGAAGTTCTTAGTCTCTTCACACCTAATAAGGCCAAGAACATTACGTTGCCTTTGAAAGACGCGGGGGAGATGCTTAAAGAGCGTAAGGTACAGGATTTTGTTAAAGAGTGGTGGAACGCTAAGACGTACCAGCCTGACGGTATTATTAGTTTTGGCGAAGAAGGTGTTTGGGAGAAGTTTCTCAAGCGTGGCACAGAGGAAGTTATCCCACTGCCAAGTTGCTTTTCTGACTTAAACGAGAAGATGAACGGTGGTATAGTCGCTGGCGAAGTAACAGTTATTGGCGCGTTGACTAGTATCGGTAAGACAACAATGGTATCCAATCTAATCAACGGTTTTGTTACAGAGAGTAATCAGCGTATTGGTTGTATTTTTTTAGAGTCGGATGTTGGTGAGACAGTAGAGAATTTACTATCGCCGTATGCTGGCATCAATATTAGTAACATACCTGCCGCCGATAGGGATTATGAGGCATACCATAAGAAGTACTTAGAGATGTCTGAGTTAGATAATTTGCACATGCTAGACCACCAAGGGTCTTCTGAAACAGAGGCGTTGTTTGGGAAGATACATTATTTGGTTAAAGGTTTAGAGTGTTCTGTTGTAGTGATTGACCCGCTACAGGCCGCCGTCCGTAGTAACGACAACGTAACTATTGATGATTTCATGGACAGATGCTTGAAGATAGCTAAGAATACAGGTGTTAGTATTATCTTGATTAGTCATATGCGACAGCCAGAGAAAGGCAAGGGCGCACATGATGTAGGAGAGTACGACCTCAAGGGTTCGTCATCCATTAATCAGATAGCCTTTAACACTATACTCTTAAGCAGAGACAAGTTAGCTGAGGACGACCACGCTAGAAACTGTACTTTTGTTCAGCTTGTCAAGTGTAGACGGACAGGTAAGACAGGAGCTGCTGGTTGGTTACTGTACAACGATAATACTGCGAGACTTGAGTCAGTACCGCCTCCCATGCCTGAGATTAACGTGGAGTTCTAACATGAAAGAATTGACTTTAGATTTAGTAAACAAGCGCTTTAGATATGATAAGGAGACTGGTAATCTTATTCGCAAAATCAGAGTCCGCAAAGGTGCGGAAGCAGGGCAGATTGTAGGCAAAGATGATGGATATGGTTACTTAAAAACCAGTATTAAAGGGGTTAGGTATTTTAATCACCGGATAATATTTTTAATGCACAAAGGTTATCTACCTTCTATCTTAGACCACATAGATACTGACAAGAAAAATAACCGCATAGAGAACTTACGCGCTGCTACCGTTACACAGAACAATCACAACCAAGGCAGGCGAAGAAACAACACTTCAGGAGTTAAAGGAGTAAGATGGAAGGAAACCCATAACATGTGGAGTGCTTCGGTTTCTCTCAATGGAAAGAGGAAACATCTGGGCCACTTCCGTACTGTACCTGAAGCTGAGATAGCAGTACGTAAAGCACGAGAGGAACTACACGGTAAGTTCGCGAATCATGGAACGTAAGGAGTCGTAAGTGAAGAAGATAGTCTTTGACATCGAAACCAACGGGCTAGAGCCTACTCTTATATGGTGTGTTGCAGTACGTGAAGTAAGCACAGCTAAGGAGCTGGTGTTTACCAGTGAGGTTACTTTTAAAGATTACTTTTACTCTGAGCAGATGGAAATCATAGGCCACAACATAATTGGCTATGATATACCAGCACTCAAAAAGCTTTGGAACGTAGACTTCAATGGTAAGAAGATAACTGACACACTTGTTATGTCACGCTTGGCAGAGCCTTCACGCCAAGGTGGTCATTCACTAGATAGCTGGGGTGAACAGTTAGGATGCCCTAAAGGAGATTATAATGATTGGCTTAATTTCTCTCAGGATATGGTGGAGTACTGTAAGCAAGACGTTAGAGTTAATGAACTGGTGTATAAGAAGCTCATCGTATCACTTGCTGGTTTTAGAGGTGAAAGCCTTGACCTTGAACATCAGGTACAGGTTATTATTGCAGAACAAATCAAGAACGGTTGGCTCTTAGACCAGAGAAAAGCATTCACTCTACTAGCTAAATTAAAAGAGAAAAAGCTTGACTTAGAGGATAGTGTACATTCTAAGTTCAGACCTTTACCTACTTTTATAAAACAAGTATCACCGAAGGTTAAGAAAGACGGTACGTACTCCATCGTTGGCCTGAAGTTCTTAGGTGAGCAGTGGGAGACAGCAGTAGCAGACTTTAGTAGGATTGATTACCCTGAGTTTAACTTAGGTTCGCGCCAACAGATAGGCCGATACCTACAGTACTTCGGGTGGAAGCCTGAGACATTTACTGAGAAGGGTCAGCCCATAGTAGATGAGTCAGTACTCAATAAAGTCAAGGGTATACCAGAGGCTGCACTGATTGGTGAGTACCTTCTAGTTCAGAAGCGTATAGCACAGATACAGAGCTGGATAACAGCAGTTAAGGATGACGATAGAGTACACGGTTACGTAAACGCTAACGGCGCTGTAACAGGCCGTATGACACACTCAAGCCCTAACATGGGTCAAGTACCAGCAGTCTACTCGCCTTACGGCCAAGAATGTAGAGCTTGCTGGACAGTACCTGAAGGTTATAGCTTGGTTGGTATGGATGCCAGTGGTTTAGAACTACGAATGCTGGCGCACTACATGAAAGATGAGGCATACACTAATGAAATACTCACAGGAGATATTCACACAGCAAATCAGTTGGCTGCGGGCCTTGAGACTAGAGACCAAGCAAAGACTTTCATCTACGCTTTCCTATACGGCGCAGGAGATTCAAAAATCGGAAGCATCGTTGGAGGAACTGCAAAGGACGGCAAAAGACTTAAAACGAAGTTCCTACGAAATACGCCAGCTCTTGGTAGACTACGAGAACAGGTTGGAGTGGCTGCTGGAAGAGGTTATGTTTTTGGATTGGATGGAAGACGAGTGGCAATCAGGTCAGAACATGCTGCACTGAACAGTCTACTCCAGTCAGCAGGTGCTATTGTAATGAAGAAGGCATTGTGTTTACTGGAAGAATATGCTACTATATATAAAATTGACTATAAGATAATAGGAAACATACATGATGAAATCCAGACAGAAGTTAAATCAAAAGACGCAGAAAGGTTTGGCCGCTTGGCAACATCTTGTATTGAAGCTGCCGGACTTCACTACAAACTCAACTGCCCCCTCGCAGGTGAGTACAAAGTCGGAAAGAACTGGGCAGACACCCACTAAGGAGTCGGCTAGGAGCAGAGAGAACCAGACAAGGATGTACGTAGATGGTAAGAGATACAGAGTGGGTAACCCTAAGCATCCTCACCATCAGTTATATAAGGAAGAAGGTTTAGAGACAGTCTACGAGGTTATGAAAGGAAAGTCCCCCAATACCCAGAGACCTCGTTTCCTTGCTTGGTTTAAAAACTTATTTACAACAACAAAAAAGGCTGTCTAATGAAACCCAGTAAAGAGAATAGAAAGAAGTTTGACATTGACTTAGCCTACGGTGAGGTCAGAGAAGACAAGATAGCAGAGATGCTTACTGGTAAGAAGATAGAAGTCAAGTCAGAGAAGGACATGTGGCAGAAGACTGGTAACATCTGCATTGAGTACCAGTCATGGGGTAAGCCTTCAGGGATTGAAGCTACGGAGTCAGACTACTGGTTCCACAACCTCTGTATCGGTGAAGAAGAATACTGTACGTTAGTCTTCAGCACCCCCGTCTTGAAAAAGATTGTAAAAAGACTTGACAAATTCAAAACAGTTAGTGGCGGCGACCATAACGCTAGTAGAATGTTCTTGGTTAACTTACAAAAGTTATTCTCGACAGACGTTATTAAAGCCTTCAAGGAGTTAGAAGATGAACAAGACGACTGATACACTGGTAGACGACATCTACGCAATGATGGAGAGTAAGGACGCAGACCCCTCAGTTGACGTAGAGGCAGAGATAGAGAAGTTTGGTGAGAACGTAAAGGCTCTAATGCGCACAGAGTTCGGTAGAGAGAAGCGAGTAGATAAACGAACGCTACGCTTGTCGAACGTAGGACGCACTGATAGATTCCTCTGGAACGTAGTGAACGGCACTGCTAAAGAGAAGATTGAGCCACACACCTACGTTAAGTTTATGTATGGACATTTAGTAGAAGAGTTGTTGTTGTTCCTTACCCGTATGTCAGGTCACACAGTTACAGATGAACAGAAGCAGTGTGAGGTAGAGGGTATCAGAGGCTCTATGGATTGCAAGATTGACGGTATTGTTACAGATGTCAAGTCTGCGAGCAGCTTTGGTTTTAAGAAGTTTAAAGAAGGTAAGATACTTAGGGATGACCCCTTTGGCTACGTAGACCAGATTAAAGCCTACGCCTACTCAGAAGGCGAGACACAGATTGGTTGGTTAGCTATTGATAAGACAGTAGGTCACCTCACTTACCTGAAGTACGACTTAGCAGACCCAGAGTTTAAGGTTGACATGGAGTTCAACGGTACGATAGCTGATAGGATTAAGTACCTCAAGGAGATGGTAAAAAAGCCTGAGCCGTGGAGAGTGTGCCATAAACCTAAGCCAGACGGTAAGTCAGGTAATATGCAACTGGCTATGGGTTGTTCTTACTGTCAGTACAAGCAGCACTGTTACCCTAATCTGCGCTTGTTTAACTACTCTTACCAGCCTAAGTATCTATGCGAGGTAGTGAAGGAGCCAAACGTACAGGAGTTGAAGCTCAGTGACTAAGAAAAAGATTAAGTACAGGTCAGGGTTAGAGTCAGCGTTAGCAGACGCACTAACCAAAGAGTTTATCTACGAGCCTTACAACTTGCCTTACACAACACACAGGAAGTACACGCCTGACTTTGTGAACGAAGACAAGAAGATACTGATAGAAGCTAAGGGTTACTTCAGAGTAGGCGACACACAGAAGTACAAGGCTATCAGAGACTCTATGCCAGAGTGGGAGTTAGTCTTTGTGTTGTCCAACCCATTGACAAAGGTACGTAAAGGTAGTAAGATGACTATGGGCCAGTGGTGTGAGAAAGAAGGATTTCCATGCTTCACTGTTAAAACAAGTAGCGAACTACTACAGTATGTGAGAGATAAGAAATGTCACTAACATTTGAGGAATACAAGGAACAGTTCGTCAGGGAAAACGATGAGATACTTATCTTAGAGATACTTGAAATAGACGCTGACGATTTACTAAACGCCTTTGAAGACAGGCTTATCAGGTACAGAGAAGAGGAATTAGAAGATGAACAATCTTAAAAAGTTGATTGCTGAAAACGAGCAGTTGTTCGATGAGTTAGAGTTTTGGAAGTCAACAGCTTTAGAACTAGGTTCGCCTGAAGACGCTTACGAAGAATGTTTACGAGACGTAGAGAGAATGCACCATGAAATGGATTATGACGACACAGGGGAGATACACGGATGAGCATTAACAACGCAACCGTATCAGACTGGGATAGACTACGTAAACAAGCACCGGCCATTGAGCCTACAATAAAAGAGCCTTTGATGCAGGTTTATCTTGACATGGCAGACGCAGAGCTAAATCCTTTTGACGACGATGAAGAAGATGTAGTCAACAAGCCTAGCCACTACAACACTGGGTCAATAGAATGTATCGAAGGTATCCAAGCATCTATGTCTGCTGAAGCATTCGCTGGTTATCTCAAGGGCAACTGCATGAAGTACCTCTGGCGCTACGACTACAAAGGTAAGCCAGTAGAGGATTTACAGAAAGCTCAGTGGTACTTAGCTGAACTGATAAAAGAACTTTTGTTTGAAGAAGAGGATGACGATTACAATGAGGAAGAGCACTTAGGTTGTCTGAACTTTCCTTTTTGTAACACAGAAGGTTGCGGAGGGGGTGAATAATGGCTACAGGACAGACACACGGGGGCAAAGGCTCAGCAGCCCGCCCCACAGACAAGAAGAAGTACGAAGATAACTACGATGCTATCTTTAGTAAGAAGAGAGACAAACAAGATAAGGATAAAAAGAGCGATGAGCAAAATACTAAGTAACCGAATGCGTACACCAGATGGTACAGTACTTGAATCAAAGCACCGGCATGACTATGTAGCTTACCTAGACGCTAACGGTAAAGAGTACATGCTAGATGGCGGCCTAGCTTATGTGCGCAGCTCTGCCAATGGCGACGAAGAAATGCTTACTGTATTCGCTGAGCCGGAGTATCATAATGAGAATTAAAACTTATAAACTGATAGAGCAGATAGTCGAGCAAGGTACAGATGCAGGTTATCATAGGGCGCACAAGCATACCGATACCCCTGATGAATATACAATAACAAACTGCATTGCTGAATACATAATGAGTGGCTTTGATGAAGCATTTGAATTTGATAAAGAGGAAGATTAAGAATGGAACAGTACCAACAGTTTATACACAAGAGCCGCTACGCACGATGGATGCCAGAGGAAGGCCGTAGAGAGACATGGGCAGAGACAGTACAGCGTTACGTAGACTTCTGGTCTAACCGTGGGCAGATAGACAAGAAGACAGCAGAGAAGCTATACAACTCTATACACGACCTAGAAGTAATGCCATCAATGCGCTGCTTAATGACAGCAGGTGTAGCACTTGACAAGGATAACGTAGCTGGCTTTAACTGTTCTTACCTTGCAATTGATTCACCCCGTAGCTTTGATGAGCTGATGTACGTCCTTATGTGTGGTACAGGTGTAGGGTTCAGCGTAGAGCGTAACTTCATTACTAAGCTACCAGTAATCGCTGAGTCATTCCACCCAACTGACACTACCATTGTAGTAGGCGACAGTAAGGTAGGCTGGGCTAGTGCCTTCCGTGAGCTAATCGCTATGCTGTACGCTGGTAAGATACCTAAGTGGGATGTGTCTGGTGTACGTGGTGCAGGTGAGCGACTAGAGACCTTTGGTGGTCGAGCGTCAGGCCCACAGCCTTTGGTTGACTTGTTTAATTTCTGTGTTGAAATCTTCCAGAAAGCTGAAGGCCGTAAGCTGACCAGCATTGAGTGTCACGATGTAGTCTGTAAGATTGCTGACATTGTAGTTGTAGGTGGTGTTAGACGTTCAGCTTTGATTAGCTTGTCTAACCTATCTGATGGCCGTATGGCTAAAGCTAAGTCAGGTGCTTGGTGGGAGAAGGAAGGCCACCGTAGACTTGCCAACAACAGTGTAGCGTACACAGAGAAGCCAGACTTTGAAGCATTCCTCAATGAGATGCAGACCTTGTATGAGTCTAAGGCAGGTGAGCGTGGTATCTTTAGTCGTGTAGCAGCACAGAAGATTGCGGCACGTAACGGACGTAGAGACCCTAACCATGACTTTGGTACTAACCCTTGCTCTGAGATTATCCTACGTAGTAATCAGTTCTGTAACCTCTCAGAGATTGTTGTACGGGCGGATGACACTGAAGAGACACTAAAGGCTAAGGCAGAAGTAGCTGCTATCATTGGTACACTACAGGCTACCTTGACAGACTTCCGTTACCTACGGAGCATCTGGAAGAAGAACACAGAAGAGGAAGCATTACTGGGTGTCAGCATGACGGGCATTATGGACAACGAGTTGTTGAGCAGTGCAGACTCACCGCACTGTCAGGTAGTCTTGGAGAGTATTAGAGATGTTGCTATTAAAACTAACAAGAAGTGGGCTGCGAAGCTTGGGATTAATCAGTCTACTGCTGTTACGGCTGTTAAGCCGTCTGGTACTGTGTCTCAGCTTGTTGACAGTGCTTCTGGCATCCACCCTCGCTTCTCTGAGTATTACATTCGACGTGTACGTTCAGACAAGAAAGACCCGCTTGCAGCATTCATGTCAGCAACAGGGTTCCCCGTAGAGCAGGACGTTATGTCAGAGTCATCGTTAGTGTTTGGTTTCCCTGTCAAAGCACCAAAGGGCAGTACGACAGTGAAGATGGTAGGAGCTATGGAGCAGCTAGCACTTTGGAAGACTTACCAGAATCATTGGTGTGAGCATAAGCCAAGCATCACTGTATACTACACAGACAGCGAGTTCCTGCAAGTAGCACAGTGGATATGGGATAACTTTGACATCTGCTCTGGTATTAGTCTGTTGCCGTTTAGTGATCATGTATATCAACAAGCTCCGTATGAGGACATCACTGCTGAGAAGTATGACGAGTTACTAGCAGCGATGCCACAGGGTGTAAGTTGGACTGACCTAGAGAACCATGAGAAAGAAGACAACACTACAGGTTCCCAAGAGTTAGCGTGTACAGGAGGGGCATGTGAGATAGTGTAAACTAGAGATAAAACTAAGGGGCCTTAAGTGGCCCCTTTTTTATTCCTCGCTATTAGACATCATTAGTCCTGTCCCTAAACCACCTACTCCGACTGCTGTTCCTACTCCTTTAGCTACTTGAAGTTTAGTTGTTGACTGATTAGCTGCTCTAATGTTTTCAGGAGAAGGAGCTACAGGTTGATTCATCATAGCTTCTGTCTCTTATACACATCTGACGCTGCCGACGAATAGAGAGGTGTAG
>OJFS01000773.1_pt1 | contig 10619 bp, 8 predicted proteins | sample 1594231 | NCBI WGS metagenome assembly OJFS01 (sample SAMN05416847, study PRJEB24817) | seawater metagenome | isolation source: Sea water | place: Canada:Atlantic | collected 2013-07
ACGAGATAGGAGTCCGTCTCGTGGGCTCGGAGATGTGTATAAGAGACAGTAGTTTGCCTGCACTCGCGATCGGGTTGACTCTCACTATTGCAGGACTGACTCACGCAACGGCGCCTCCCGCCCCTACACCGGTTCACTTGGCACTCGCTATCGGGGTGTGCTGGCTTTGCTGGCTTCGCTTGTTACGCCTCCGCCCAATCGCATGCTTCCTCATTGCTGCGATAGGTGTCACGTTGGCGTTCGAGCCCAATCAGATCTCAACCGCATTCACTCAACATAGCGCCGCTTTGGCCATCATGCCTCTGTTTGTCGCCCGACTCGAGCTAAGCCCCACCGCCAATAACGACGCTTGTCTAGCCGGTTTTATTGCAGGATTAGTCTATGTAAAACTTAGTGTGTTCTCAGGCGCGCTTTATTCACCATTGTTCGCACTCTGCGTGGCAACGCTTTTCAGTAATGCCTTACTCCCTCTTTGCTCTTCTCTTTTATCGCAAGCAACCAACACCGCATCGAGGCGGGGAATAACCTTGGCGATAGTTGGGTTCTCGCTATCAGCGTTCACCCTGTTAAATTGGCTAGTAAGCGAGGGAGTCACAGCAGAGATTGCTGACCCAGACACAGCAGGCCCGGTAAAGTTAGTGCCACTGGGTCTGGCAGGCCTTGCCTTTATCAGCGCTGTACTTACCCACTTTCTCGAACCCACGCTTAGGGGCTGGATGACTCTCAGACGCTTACGCCAGCGCGAAGCAATCGAGAACTCAGGCCAGACAGTGCTTCGCGCTCGGGTTACAGGGGCACTTCATCCCGCATCGAAAGACTAAAAAATATGAATAAACTCAAGCGTACTGACATCTTTTCGCGACTGCGAGCTGAGAACCCAGCACCTGAAACGGAGCTGAATTACGCGTCTCCTTTTGAGCTGCTTATCGCCGTAATGCTGTCTGCTCAGTCGACCGATGTGGGCGTAAACAAGGCAACCGACAAACTGTTCCCCGTAGCCAATACCCCAGAGGCGATCTGCGCACTGGGCGTAAAAGGGCTTAAGGAATACATCAAGACCATTGGCCTCTTTAATACGAAAGCTGAGAATGTCATCAAGACCTGCTTGCTGTTAGTCGAGCGGCATGGGTCAGAGGTTCCTTCGACGCGGGAAGAGTTAGAGGCCCTTCCCGGAGTCGGACGCAAAACCGCGAACGTTGTGCTCAACACCGCGTTCAGGCAGGTTGCTATGGCAGTTGATACGCACATTTACCGGGTATCGAATCGGACCGGTATTGCCCCTGGTAAAACCGTCTTAGCTGTTGAGAAAAAGCTCATCAAACTGGTTCCTGAAGAATTTTTGCTCGATGCACACCACTGGTTAATCCTTCACGGCAGGTATGTGTGCGTCGCCCGCAAACCGCGCTGTGGGGCATGTACTATCGAAGATTTGTGCGAATTCAAGCAGAAAACAAGCGACTGACGATGCTTAGCTGACACGCTAAGGTTTGATTGTTTACAGCGAGCAACTGAACAGCGACCAACTAAAAAGGCCATCGAGCGAACGCTGCTCGATGGCCTTTTTGTGCTTACGTGCGCGAGTGTCTTTACAGACTGCGCGACCTAATAGCTTGCGCGCCCTTTACGAGCCGCAATGCGCAAACGCAGCGCATTCAGCTTTATGAAACCACCTGCGTCTTTCTGATCATAGGCGCCGTCGTCGTCTTCGAACGTGGCGATGCTCTCATCGAAAAGCGAGTCGGCAGACTCACGACCCACAACGACCACATTACCCTTATACAATTTAAGTCGCACTCGCCCATTAACAAAACGCTGCGACTCATCAATTAGTGCCTGCAACGCAAGGCGCTCTGGAGAGAACCAGTATCCATTATAAATAAGTGATGCATAGCGCGGCATGAGATCGTCTTTGAGATGCGCAAGTTCGCGATCCATTGTCAGCGACTCAATTGCCCTGTGCGCTTTCAGCATAATTGTGCCACCTGGTGTCTCGTAACAGCCACGCGACTTCATGCCTACATAGCGATTTTCTACGATATCGGCGCGACCTATTCCGTTCGCTCCGCCCACCTTGTTCAGCGCTTCGAGGACGGTAGCGGGTGACATTTCAACGCCGTTCAATGCCGTTATATCGCCTTTGACATAATCGAGTTCTATGTAGGTAGGTGTGTCGGGTGCAGCCTCGGGCGCAACGCTCCAGAGCCACATAGCCTCTTCGGGTTCTGCCGCAGGATCTTCGAGAATATCGCCTTCATAAGAAATATGGAGCAAATTCGCATCCATAGAATAGGGCGACTTAGTGCCTCGCTTTTTCTCGACCGCGATATCGTGTTTAGCGCAGTAGGCGAGCAATTTTTCGCGCGAGTTAAGATCCCATTCGCGCCAAGGTGCGATAACCTCGATGCCTGGCGCTAATGCGTAGGCGGCAAGTTCGAATCGTACTTGGTCATTACCCTTGCCAGTCGCTCCGTGAGAGATCGCGTCGGCGCCGGTTTCTTGTGCAATTTCAACTAGGCGCTTCGCGATGAGCGGCCGAGCAATCGAGGTACCCAGCAGGTATTCACCTTCGTACAGTGCGTTAGCACGAAACATAGGATACACATATTCGCGCACAAACTCTTCGCGCAGGTCTTCGATATAGATCTCTTTAATCCCCATCGCTTGTGCTTTCGCGCGAGCGGGTTCGACCTCCCCTCCTTGGCCTATATCTGCCGTAAATGTCACCACTTCACAGCCATACGTTTCGGTAAGCCATTTAGCAATGACCGAGGTATCTAACCCACCAGAGTAGGCCAAGACGACCTTATTAATGTCCGACATGCTTTGCGCTCCTTTAATAGGCTACCGCGACCTCGCGGCGCCCAACTATCGATTTCGTCTGCAGCTCTTTGCTGCTAAACCTCTATTCTATCACCACTCCTCGTGACATTCTGCTGCCCAGACGACTAAGCTTTCAACACGCTGGGTGACGAGAGTATTTAGCTCCGCCTTTGAATCCGCTACAATGCGCGCCCAACCTGGTGCTGACACAGCGCGACTAATCCCATCCGCCCACAAGGTGTTGAAAACGATGAACTCACCCGATCAAGCGAACGAATTGACCAGGCAAAGCCTCACCCTAGACCAGCCCGATGATTGGCATCTACATTTACGCGACGGTGACGCCTTGGCGACAACTGTCCCACATACCGCGGCCCAGTTCGCCCGCGCGATTGTCATGCCAAATCTTAAACCACCAGTAACCAGCTTGCAGGCGGCGAGTGAGTATCGCGACAGAATCCTCAACGCACGTCCAAGCGGAAGCGAATTCGACCCGTTGATGACCCTTTACCTCACCGACTCTCTAGCCCCAAATGAGGTCGAGGCGGCGTTTAACAGCGGCATCGTTCAAGCAGTCAAATATTATCCTGCGGGTGCCACCACGAATTCTGACTCTGGCGTTTCACACATGAGCGCGGTCATGCCTGTGCTCGAACGCATGGCTAAACTTGGTATGCCTCTCCTGATTCACGGTGAGGTCACCGATCATGAAATCGATATTTTCGATCGCGAAAAAGTTTTTATCGAGACATTGCTCGAGCCTTTATGCCGCGAATTGCCGACGCTCAGAGTGGTGCTGGAGCATATCACCACGCGTCATGCCGTCGATTTCGTTAACGCTGCGCCTGCCAACGTTGCAGCTACGATCACCGTGCACCACCTTCTTTTCAATCGTAACCACCTGCTCGCCGGCGCAGTACGTCCGCATTACTATTGCTTACCGATACTCAAACGCAGCAGTCATCAAGAGGCGTTAATTGCTGCAGCGACGAGCGGAAACCCTAAATTTTTCTTAGGGACTGATTCGGCACCCCACGCGCGCCATGCCAAAGAGAGCGACTGCGGCTGCGCGGGTATTTATACGGCCGCGTCGGCGATCGAACTGTATGCCGAGGCCTTCGAAGACGCCGGAGCGCTCGACAAACTAGAAGGGTTTGCTAGCCATTACGGGCCTGACTTTTATGGACTTCCCCGGAACACCAACAAAATCACGCTAGAGAAAAAATCGTGGCAAATGCCATCAAGCTTTACCCTTGCTCAAAACGAGCTCATCCCCCTACGCGCGGGCGAATCTATTGCCTGGCGGCTAGCGAAATAAAGAGTGAATCATGAGCGATTTTGAGAACGAGTTCGACAACGAAGAGGATAGTGGCGCTGGCTTTAATAGTAGCTTCAGTAATGCCTTTGACAACGGCTACGAGCAAGAAGAGAACCAAGAGGCCGACGAAATGGCTGCGTTAATGATGGCGGCCCGCTTTCGAGGCTACTTGCCGGTCATCATCGACGTAGAAACCGGAGGCTTCAATTCGGCCACTGACGCTATGCTCGAGATAGGCGCAGTAATCCCTTGCTTTAACGCGGCAGGTGAACTCGAAACGGAACAAACCTTTTTTCAACGAATTATTCCGTTCGAAGGCGCAAACCTCGAAGAGGCCGCGCTTAAATTCACTGGCATAGACCCCTTTCATCCGCTGCGCATAGCCCGCTCTGAGAAAGAGGTGATGACCACTTTGTTCGCGGTAATAAGACAAGCGTTGAAGGCGAACCAGTGTAAGCGAGCCATTTTAGTCGGTCATAACGCCCACTTCGATCAAGGCTTTGTCAACGCGGCAAGCGCTCGCCATGACCTCAAACGCAATCCGTTTCATCCTTTCTCGAACTTCGACACCGCAACTCTAAGTGGGCTTGCATTCGGCCAGACGGTTCTCGCCCGCGCCTGCGAGTGCGCAGGTATCGAATTTGACAACAATGAGGCGCACTCTGCACGCTACGATGCAGCGAAAACAGCAGAATTATTTTACGAGATAGTTAATCGCTGGCAGCGACTCGGCGGATGGCCGTTAGGCGGAGCTTAAGGGGAATGCCTGATCTGCGCTATTCTTGGGTTTAGAGGTGCGCTCCCGTGGATCGCATTGCGAGTCAGACGTCCGAAGCAGCTGGCGAGAGGTGCGTCGCGGCCTAGCTAGGCGCTGTTGACGCGCTAACCGGCCGCTTCGGGCATTCGGTATTTACTCTACCTCAACGCCTTCGATTAGCGTTTGTAATTCACCTTTCTCATACATTTCGACGATGATATCGCAGCCACCTACTAATTCGCCTTCAACAAAAAGCTGTGGAAATGTCGGCCAGTTAGACACGCTGGGCAGCGTTGCTCTGATCTCAGGATTTGAAAGTATATCGACATAGGCGAACTTTTTGCCGCACGCCATCAGTAGCTGCGTTGCCTGCGAAGAAAAACCACACTGTGGCGCCTCAGGATTGCCTTTCATGTAAAGCAGGATTGAGTTGCTCGCGATCTGGTCTTGGATTGTTTGTTCGATGCTCATGGACTGTCCTCTTTGTCTTTTCAAATTGCCGCGTGTTAGGTGCCGCGTGTTAAGTGCCGCGTGTTATAAGTACCGCATGTTAAATGCCGCGCGTAATGTGCCGCGCGTTCGTGAAACGAAGCTTACCTCGTATCGGTTCTCTATGTAAGAAGCCCGCAAGATGTGAATGAGAACGAAGCGCGAATAACTGTCAGTCTGGAGAAGTCCCCCAGCCACCTCCGCCAGGGGTTTCGATCAACAACCGATCCCCAGCGACGGCAAAGATGTCCGCCTTTGCAGCAATCTTTTCACCGTTAAGCCAATTATACCCCACCTCGCCGTCGCCTCCTCCGCCAAGCCCCCAGGGTGCAAACCGCCGCCGCTCGGTCAGCAAGCTCACCTGCGCCCCTTCAAGAAACTCAATTTCGCGTATCAAACCCTCGCCTCCCGCATGCAATCCAAGTCCTCCGCTGCCGCGACGTATCGCGAAGCGAGTCAGCCGCAAGGGATAATGGTATTCCAGACTTTCGGCAGGCGTGTTTAATGTGTTGGTCATATGCGTATGCACCGCCGAGCGCCCGGGTCGATGCGGCCCAGCGCCGGCGCCACCTGCTAGCGTTTCATAATAGTCCCAGCGCGCCCCATTCGCTCCGGCAGCGCCCATTGCAACGTTATTCATCGTGCCCTGAGAAGCAGCAGGGATACGGTGCGGCAAGGCTTGAGCTAACGCGCGGAAGACTACGTCAACGAGGCGCATCGACGTCTCAACATTGCCTGCAGCCACCGCCGCGGGAAATGCAGGATTCACTATCGAGCACTTACTTGTCAGTATTTTGAGATCTTTAAATAAGCCCGCACAAAGAGGCGCACCCACCGGCAGCAAACAGCAATGACAATAATAAGCAGCGGCTGCCGCAACCGATTCAGGGCAGTTAAGATTGCCTCGAACCTGATCGGAGGATTCAGTGAAATCATAGCTAATCCCCGCTTCGCTGATCTCGATACTCACGCGCAAGGCAAGGCCCTCGCCACCAAAGCCATCGTCGTCCAGAAAGTCTTCGGCTCTGTAGATTCCGCTGGCTACCTCACCCAAAGCGGCAAGCGACAAACGACGCCCATAATCGTTAACCGCAGTGAGCGCGGACGAATACAGTTCAGCGCCATAAGATTCTACAAGACCCTGCAGTCGATCTACAGCGAGGAGGTTAGCGCCAAGCTGGGCTGAAAAATCGCCACTCAGAACACCCGGCCGATCGAATAAAAGCGCGTCTATTTTTGCCCCACAGGATAGGAATTCGCCAGCGCGGATCAAGAGTGTCGGAGGAATCAGTACCCCCTCCTCTTCGATAGAATCCGATAAAGGCATCGAGCCAGGTGTTTTACAACCGATGTTCGCATGATGCGCTCTGTTTGCCACGAATCCAACAAGCTGCGGCTCTGCTGAAACAGCCCTGAACACGGGCGCGAGAAGTGTTACATCGGGGAGATGAGTGCCTCCGAGGTAGGGATCGTTAATTACCAGCATATCCCCAGGCTGCCAGGCTTGAGTGGCCACAAGCGCTTGCATCGTATAGGCCATGCTACCGAGGTGTACGGGAATATGCGCCGCTTGCGAGGCAAGCTCTCCGTTGGGTGCGAACACCGCGCACGAGAAGTCTAAGCGATCCTTTATATTGGGTGAGAATGCGGATCGCTGAAGCACGCCTCCCATTTCATCGCAAATGGATTGTAAGCGGCTCGCAAAAAGCTTGAGTTCGATCGGATTCACGGAGTGTCCTTGCGTCTGCTGCAGTCGCCTTTGCCTGATGCAGGGCCGACTGCTGCGGTTTTATCATGCCTTGGTTATGGCTTCATCATGGGCTTTTGCATCCGTTAGCGGCGAGCTGGCGAAAACGCCAACAGTGCTTAGTTTGCCTCTCGCGTACCCTGCCGATAGAATGCCATTTCAGAACGAGACACCACAAGTCCTTCATTCCAATCGCCGGCTTCTTCCCCCTCTTATTATGCAGAGGCCTGTTTAAAGGGTCATAGACCATGAGTTGCAGACATTTCCTTACCTTGAAAGACCTCAGTAGCGATGAATTTCGCGCGGTTATCGCTCGTGCGGCTGAGCTAAAGCATACCCCCGCGCTCGCCACTCGCGCAGAAGGCAAAACCCTCGGCTTGATCTTCGAGAAATCCTCCACGCGCACCCGAGTGGCTTTTGAGGTGGCAATGAATCAGGTTGGCGGCAGCGCGCTTTTTCTGTCGAGCAACGACTCACAACTCGGTCGCGGCGAGCCTATAGAGGATACCGCACGCGTGTTATCCAGAATGGTTGACTGTGTTGCCATACGGACATTTCACCATGCTCAACTCGAAGCCTTCGCGCGTTATTCGACAGTACCGGTTATCAACGCCTTAACTGACGATTTTCACCCTTGCCAATTACTCGCAGACATGCAGACCTTTGCAGAGCATCGGGGCGATATAGCGGGCAAACGCGTCGCGTGGATAGGCGATGGCAACAACATGTGTCATTCGTATATCAACGCTGCTGGATTACTCGACTTCGAACTAACCATTGCTAGCCCTGCTGGTTTTGAGGCGAATGCGGAGCTAGTAGCCGCGCACTCGTCTCGGGTGCATCTCAACCGCTCGCCGCAGGAGGCCGTTGCCGGTGCAAGCCTCGTCGTAACCGATGTCTGGGCATCGATGGGGCAAGAGGAAGAGCAAGCTAAGAGGCTCGCGGAGTTCGCTGGCTTTCAGGTCAATGCGGAATTGATGAGTTACGCTGCTAGCGACGCGCTCTTTATGCATTGCCTCCCGGCTCATCGTGGCGAGGAAGTTAGCGCTGAATTACTCGATGGCGAGTCGTCAGTTGTCTGGGATGAGGCTGAAAACCGCATGCATTCGCAGAAGGCGCTTATCGAATTTTTACTCAACTCATAGTTGCGTCTAACAGTTGCATCTCATAGTTGCAGCCTCCAGTTATACGCCCTGAGAGCAATCAACCTTAACACTATATCTAGTGGTCGTCTTTTCATGCTCTTTTGACGGTTTTTGGATCCGCTTAGCGTCTTTCCCTCAATTTAAGGGCAACTCTACCCAATCCCTAGGTTGTGTAGACCCCAGTCTCTCATAAGAGAGGCTGGGGCCGTTTTGTTCCGACGCAAACTAAGCCGGCTAGCTGCTCCTCCTAACTCTTTCTTATCTTTACCCGCTCTGCGCGCCGCGCAGAGGTTATCCACAGCCTATACACAGAGCGCAAACAACTATTACACTTGCATTTAGGCAGGCAAATCACTATCTTGTGCAACTAGGGCGATTAGCGCCTACATATTGTGACATTGCCAGGATTCTGCGCCATATTAGAGCAAGAAAATAACCGCTATTTCAGCGATCAGGCCCCTAAACTCGTGGCTGCCAATGGGTTAGAGAGCAATATCAGCTAACACGCACCAAGCGAACCAAGCGAACCAAATGAGTAAAGCAGCACGGCCAGTCTTCTGTTTTTTATGGATAAATAACGGGGCCCACGTAAGATCCAAGTCGCCCAGTAAAGACCTCGCTAAATAAAATTTAATTTATTTTAGAAAATTAGCTAAAGTCTTCGAAAGAAAACACTATATATAGTGTGTACACTTGTTTTGATGTCATCGGACGCAGAAACGCTAGAGACAAGCGCGAGATAAGCGAAAGGCAATCGAAAGATCCAATAAACGCGAAAAAGAACTACGAAAATAACCATTAATTAAAAGAACCACTAATTAAAAGAAACGTTAAAAGAATAGAAGGCCGCAACCAAGCTGCCAAAAAGCATAGAACAATACCGGAGCGCATAATGCAGATCGATGCACAGACCACAGCCAACACGAAACCCGCAATTTCCCCCTCGGTAGACACGCCAAGTCCCGCAGCAACTGCCCCAGGGCAACTTCGAGTTATTAAGCGCAACGGTGCTGTGGTTGGCTACGACGCCTCCAAAATCAGTGTCGCGATTACCAAAGCTTATCTAGAGGTCGAAGGTGGCAATGCCGCTGATTCAACGCGCATCCACGAATCGGTCGCGCAGTTGGCCATTCAGATAACAGACATTTTTGGACGCCGCATGCCCTCCGGCGGCACCATCCACATCGAAGATATTCAAGACCAAGTTGAGCTGGCTCTAATGCGTAGCGGCGAGCACAAAGTCGCTCGCAGCTACGTGATCTATCGCGCTGAACACGATCGGCTCCGTCAGCAGAAGCGCGAGGTTGCAGTCGACAAAGAAGCGCAAATCAGCATTACACTCGATAATGGCGAACAGGGCCCTCTCGACGCTCAGCGCCTCCGCGTTGTAATCGATGAAGCCTGTGAAGGGCTTGAAGGAGTGTCAGCCGACGCGATCTATAAAGAGACGTTAAAAAACCTCTACCCAGGTGTAAAGATGAGCGACGTACGTACCTCGCTCGTCATGTGCGCACGGACTATGGTTGAGAAAGATCCTAATTACTCCTATGTTACGGCTCGACTCCTGATGGACACTGTCCGTGCAGAAGCGCTCGGATTCTTAGGCATAGCAGACGCCGCGACTCAGTCCGAGATGCATTACCGCTACGCCGCCACCCTCAAACCTTATATCGAGAAAGGTGTTGAACTCGAGCTACTCTCCCCTCATTTACTCGAATACGACTTAGGCAAATTAGGCGCTGCGCTGCAGGCTGACAGAGACCAGCAGTTCACTTATCTGGGCCTGCAGACGCTTTACGATCGCTACTTCATTCACAGTAACGGCACGCGCTTCGAATTACCTCAGGTGTTCTTTATGCGCGTTGCGATGGGGCTGGCAAGCAATGAGGAAAATCGCGAAGACCGCGCGATAGAGTTTTACAATTTGCTTTCGAGCTTTGATTACATGGTGTCGACGCCGCAGCTGTTCAATTCAGGCACTTTGCGCCCACAGCTTTCTTCTTGCTTTTTAACCACGGTGCCCGACGATCTCTTTGGCATTTACTCGGCTATTCGCGACAACGCGATGCTATCAAAATGGGCTGGAGGTTTAGGTAACGACTGGACGCCCGTGCGCGCCCTAGGTGCTCACATCAAAGGCACAAACGGAAAATCACAAGGCATCGTGCCTTTCCTCAAAGTCGTTAACGACACCGCGGTTGCGGTAAATCAAGGAGGGAAGCGCAAAGGCGCTGTTTGTTCTTACCTGGAGACATGGCATCTCGACATAGAAGAATTTTTAGAGCTTCGCAAGAATACCTGTCTCTTATACACATCTGACGCTGCCGACGAATAGAGAGGTGT
>OJFS01000782.1_pt1 | contig 10528 bp, 8 predicted proteins | sample 1594231 | NCBI WGS metagenome assembly OJFS01 (sample SAMN05416847, study PRJEB24817) | seawater metagenome | isolation source: Sea water | place: Canada:Atlantic | collected 2013-07
GAGTGAGGCTGACTGGCGCGCCGGCGGTCTGCTTGGTTCCGTCTCTCGAGAGGTCTGCTCTCGTGGCGGAGCCAGTGCGGAAGTCGGAGACGAGCCTATGGACCTCGGAGTTCCAGAACTCGGCGATGCCGGGGGAATCGAAGTCGATGCACTTTGTGAAGCAGTACGACCATCGTGTCTCCTTGGTAAATCCGCTGGGTGGCTCGTTCTCGAAGTTCCTCCGCATTCGATCGAGGCGGAGCAGGCGGTTTTGGGCGGTTTGATGCTCGACAATACCGAGTGGGACAATCTCGCCGACGTGCTGATGCCCGAAGATTTCTACCGCGCCGAACACCAGATGATTTTTGCGGTCATGTCGAAACAGAGCGAAATCAATAAGCCCATCGACGTAGTGACGCTTCTAGAGGCGCTCAACAGCCTCGATCAGCTCGAAGCCGTCGGCGGAATAGATTATTTGAGCGAGCTTTCGGGTAATGCCCGTGGCACAGCAAACATTCTGCACTACGCAGATATCATCCGCGATCGCGCGATTTTGCGCCGCATTATTTCGACCGCAAATACTATCGCCGACACTGGCTACAACACTGGCGGCAAACGCGTCGAAGATATTCTCGACGAAGCCGAACAGCGCATCTTTAATATTGCCGACGAGCGGCCCAAAGACGCAGGGCCTATACCAGTGAATCCGTTGCTCGCGAGCGCCGTCGACCGCATCGACGAGTTGTCGGCAATGGACGGCGGCCTTACCGGTTTGTCTACTGGCTATACCGACCTCGATGAGATGACTGCGGGGTGGCAGAAGTCCGATCTCGTGATCGTCGCCGGTCGTCCCTCGATGGGTAAGACTGCGTTTGCAATGAATCTTGTTGAACATGCGGTGCTAAATAACCCCAAACCTATTTTGGTCTTCAGCTTAGAGATGCCTGCCGAGAGTTTGATTTTCAGAATGCTCTCGTCTATCGGGCGCGTGGATCAAACACGCATGCGTAGCGGTCAGCTGGGCGAAGAAGATTGGCCGGGCTTTAATAATGCCGTGAGCCGCCTAAAAGACACGCCATTATTTATCGACGACAGCGCCGGTTTGAGCCCAACAGAAATGCGCGCGCGGGCACGCCGTGTCGTGCGCGAGCACGGAGCGTTAGGCATGGTCGTTATCGACTACCTTCAGCTTATGCAGGTAAAGGGCACGAGTGAGAACCGCGTTGGTGAAATATCAGAGATCTCGCGCTCACTTAAAATGTTGGCGCGTGAATTTGAGTGTCCGGTGGTTGCGTTGTCGCAGCTTAATCGCAGCTTGGAGCAGCGCCCTAACAAGCGGCCTGTTATGTCCGACCTGCGCGAGTCGGGAGCGATCGAGCAAGACGCCGATGTTATCGCGTTTATTTACCGCGACGAGGTGTATAACGAAGACTCGCCCGACAAAGGGGTTGCCGAGGTGATTATTGGCAAGCAGCGTAACGGACCGATCGGTACGGTAAGGCTGAGCTTCGTAGGTCAGTTTACTCGCTTCGAAAACTACGCCGGGCCGCGTTACGATGACTACATGCATGAGTAGTGATTTTTCCAATCGCGCGGTTGCGCAGATCGATCTCGATGCGTTTGCTAACAATATCGAGATTGTGCGCAGTTCGTGCCCAGAGCAGTCGTATCTCCCCATCATAAAAGCAAACGGCTATGGCCATGGCCTCGAAGCAATAGCCGGCGTACTGCTCGCTACTGCGAAGCAGGTCGCCCAATCAGTGAATAGTCTTGAGGGCTGTGCAATAGCTGCGCTAAGCGAAGCCCAGCGCCTGAGGGAATGCGGGTGGGATCGCCCTATCGTTTTGTTGCCCGGTTTTATCGACACAGCCGAGCTCGACGAATGCAGACGCCTTGGAATCGATCCCGTTATCCATTCGCCGTATCAGCTTGCGCTTATGCTTGCGAATCCAAACGGGATTACTCGCGTCTGGCTAAAAGCCAACACAGGGATGAACCGGCTCGGACTAAACGCAGAGGCATGGCATGAGGCGCTAACAGCATTGAGTGCCGTGCCAAATCTCGCTGTCGTCGCGATGTCGCATCTTGCCTGCGCCGACGAACTCGACTCGCCAGTAACACGAAAACAGAAATCACAGTTTGATTCGCTGCTTGCGGATACGGGCGCCATTAGAAAAACCTTGGCGGCTTCTGGCGGAATTCTCGCGTGGCCGCAAACGCATTACGACATCGTACGGCCGGGCATTATGCTTTATGGCAGCTCGCCTTTTGCAGATCGCAGCGCGCAAAGCCTCGGCCTCTTACCAGTGATGACTTTGAAGTCGCGCCTTATCGCGATTAATACTCTGAACGCAGGTGATGCGGTAGGCTATGGCGGCACTTTTTTAGCAGATAGACCGATGCGCATTGGTGTCGTGTCGATAGGCTACGGCGATGGTTATCCGCGCAAAACACCGACAGACACGCCTGTACTAGTCGAGACTGCCGCGGGCATGCAGCGCACAACGCTCAAGGGCCGCGTCTCGATGGACATGATTACGATTGATGTCACCGACCTACAGGTGGAGGTCGGCGCGAGCGTGGTGCTTTGGGGTGACGGGTTGCCCGCGGACGAAATAGCACAGCACTGCGCAACCATCGCCTATGAACTATTCTGTCAGGTAACCGCGCGCGTTCCGCGTCAGTCTAGTTGAGCAATCAGATACATCCGTATTTTCTAGAACGAACAACGTTGCAAAGAGCAGATTTACAATAAGCGCCCCCACGCTAATAACAGGACTCAGCCACCGATGGCGAAATCGAAAATAGCATTCGTCTGCACCGACTGTGGAAGCGAACACGGGCAGTGGCAGGGTCAATGTGTGGCGTGCAAAGCGTGGAATACACTGTCGCAGATTAATTTGGGCGCAAGCACGTCGCCCGCAACTAAAGCCGATTTTCGTAAGCCCGGCGGCTATAGCGGCGACGTGTCCGATGTACAGAATTTATCGGACATCGACCTCGACGCGCTGCCACGCTTCTCTACCACAATCGACGAACTAGACCGCGTGTTAGGAGGCGGACTCGTGCCCGGCTCGGTGGTGTTGATTGGCGGCAATCCCGGAGCGGGAAAAAGCACGCTGCTATTGCAGGTGATGTGTCTACTTGCGCATTCCGGAAAGCCAGCGCTTTATGTCACCGGCGAAGAATCGCTGCAGCAGGTAGGCATGCGAGCCAAACGCCTGCAGCTGCCCGAAGACAACTTAAAAATGCTTGCCGAAACCAATGTCGAAACGATCTGCAAGGCGGCGCAGACACACAAGCCAGCGTTGCTCGTCGTAGACTCGATTCAGGTTATGCATTCTGCCGACGTGGCCTCAGCGCCGGGCAGTGTGTCGCAGGTGCGCGAGTCGGCTGCGTATTTAATCCAATACGCGAAGCAAACTAATACCGTATTGTTTTTGGTAGGCCACGTCACCAAAGAAGGCAATCTTGCAGGGCCTAAAGTGCTCGAGCATATGATCGACTGTTTTATCATGCTCGAAGGCGGCAGTGAGTCCAAGTATCGCGTACTGCGCGGACAGAAGAATCGCTTTGGTGCGGTAAACGAACTCGGCGTGTTTGGCATGACCGAGCTGGGTCTTAAAGAAGTTAAAAATCCTTCTGCCATTTTTCTCGCTCGCACCGAAGAAGAGTCGGCCGGCTCGATAGTCATGGTACTTTGGGAGGGCACGCGGCCGCTGCTTGTCGAGATACAGGCACTGGTTGACGCAACACAGTTGGGTAATCCGCGGCGCGTAACCGTTGGTTTAGATCAGAACCGGCTCGCTATGCTGCTCGCCGTTCTGCACCGTCACGGTGGGCTGTATATGGCCGATCAAGATGTATTCGTAAACGTGGTAGGGGGCGTTAAGGTGACCGAGACGAGCGCCGATCTCGCGCTACTTTTGGCGGTGGTGTCGAGTTTTCGAGATCAAGCGCTGCCGCGCGAGCTCGTCGTCTTTGGCGAGGTGGGTCTTGCAGGCGAGATTCGCCCTGTACCGGGCGGTCAAGAAAGATTGAGGGAGGCGGCGAAGCACGGGTTTAAGCGTGCGATCGTGCCAAAGGCCAATGTGCCCAAAAACCCTATTCCGGGTATGGAAGTGATTGGCATCTCAAAAATCTCTCAGGCGCTCGACGCACTCTGATCAAAAATTTAAAGTCGATTGCGCGCCGCAGACCTGTTGCTGCGGCGCTTGCTGCCTAAGGCTGTTTCGCCAAACGACCGATTAACACAACACTCAATTGAGCACGTTCGACGAGCGAGCTAATGCGCCCTTGTTCGCGCTTAGAGTGAGCGCCGGTGCCGTCGCTGCCGAGCGAGTCGAGCGTAGGTAAACCGACCGCTTGGGTTAGCGAGCCGTCGGTGCCACCACCCGAATCGGTGACGGTGAACTCTTGGCCTAACAGTCTCCCAATCGCGATGGTTTTATTGAGTAATGCATCGGACTCCTCGGTAGGAATTTTGGGTGGGCGGTGTAAGCTGGTCCAGCTGTTAGTGGACAGCTCGCCCGAGTCGACGGGGTAGCTATACACGCTACCAAAGATTTCCTCCCAGCGTTTTACTGCATCAAGCCCCTGCTGCGGCTCTGGGTAGCGCAGGTCGACGAGTGCCTCGGCACACGGAGCAATCGTGTTCCGCGCCTCGCCGCCATTAATCACACCCACATTGACCGTCACGCCGCTTTCGTAGTCGGTCATGTTTTCGATCTGCACAATTTTGTAGGCAAGCTCTTTAATGGCTGAGCGTCCCTGTTGATGCGCGCCCCCTGCGTGGGAGGCGCGGCCTGTCACAACGAAGCGCGCCTGACCCAAGCCCTTGCGCGCGCGAGTGAGGCGATTGTTGCCAGAGGACTCATACACCAAGCCGAAGTCATGCAGCGCCGCCTGCTGTTCGACGTATTTACGCGAACTAAGCGAACCAATCTCTTCGTCGCTGTTGAGCAAGATGCTGATGGCTTTGTCTTCGAGTTCGCCAAAGTGATTAAGTGCTTTTAGCGCATAAAGCATCACGACAAGGCCACCCTTCATATCCGACACGCCGGGGCCGTAGGCAGTATCGCCGTCGCGGGAAAAAGTCTGAAAAGGGCTGTCTACAGGAAATACGGTGTCGACATGACCAATCATAAGCATACGCTTGCCTTCGCCGCTTTTGGTAGCGAGGAGGTGGTCTGCTACGTCGATGGTGTATTCGCTGCCGGGGCAACTTGGCATTTCGATCACGTCGCCTGCCAGCGTGCGTGAGTCGAAGCCCAGTTGCAGGAGTTCGGTATTGAGCAAGCCAACCACCTCGGCGACGCCGGCTTTATTGAGCGTGCCGGTGTTGATGTTAGTTAATCGCTCTAACAGCGCGACCATATCGTCTTCTTGGTCTGCGACCCAGCTAACAATTTCGCGCTCTTGAGTCGATAGCGCAGACTCGACCATAGCCGATTGCGCAGCGCCCGCCTGAATAAAGAGCGCCTGAATGAAGAGTAAGCTTGCGCTAAGCAGGCGCAGCGGAATGCTGTGGAGGCGCCGAGTAGATGATCTATGCATGCGGAGGGTTCCGTAGTTGAGTGGCGGGGGCGGCGCCGGTTTTCGGATAAATGTATGCCCTTATAATGGACGTCAAACGCGTCTAGTCTCGATAGAGTACACTAGGTAAAAGCTAGCACGGCAGGCTCCTTGGGTCACGGCCGGTGGGTATTTTTGCATTCGAAAATGGGATATTTGGCATGACAGTGATCGAGCCCGAGGTGGGCAGCACCATCCTAAGCATTCAGCAACTCAGCAAGGTCTATGCGGGTGGGTTCGCTGCACTAAAATCTGTCAGCCTCGATATCAAAGCGGGCGAGATAATCGCGCTGCTTGGGCCGAACGGCGCGGGCAAAACCACGCTGATTTCGACAATATGCGGACTCGTTCAGCCTAGCAGTGGACGCGTGCTCGTCGCGGGCCACGACATCACTACCGATTACCGAATCACCCGCTCGCTCATCGGGCTGGTGCCACAGGAACTCACCACCGATTCCTTCGAGACGGTGTGGAACACGGTCTCATTCTCGCGTGGGCTTTTCGGCAAGGCACCCGACCCCGCACACATAGAACGCGTGCTGCGGTCGCTGTCGCTGTGGGATAAAAAAGACAATATGCTGCGCACGTTGTCGGGCGGGATGAAGCGCCGCGTGTTAATAGCTAAAGCGCTGTCACACGAGCCGCGAATTTTGTTTCTCGATGAACCCACAGCTGGCGTTGATGTGTCGCTGCGCAAAGACATGTGGGCAATCGTGAGTGAGCTGCGCGAGAGCGGGGTCACGATAATTCTTACCACGCATTACATCGAAGAGGCTGAGGAAATCGCCGACCGCATCGGCGTCATCAACCACGGCGAATTGATTTTGGTTGAAGAGAAGCGCGCGTTAATGGCGAAGCTGGGCAAGAAGCAGCTCGAACTCGAGCTGTTCGATCCGCTCGAAGCACTGCCTGCGAGTCTTGCACCTTTTGGACTCGAGCTGTCTGTCAACGGTCTCAAGCTTATCTACACATTCGAGACCACCGAGTCGGGCGAGAATAATATCTTTAGCGTGCTCGAGGCACTGCGTGAGGCGGGTATTACCTTTAAAGACCTACACACCTCGCAGAGCTCACTTGAGGAGATTTTCGTGGGGCTGGTTAATCAGCCCGCCAGTAAACCCGTGCAGGGAGCAGCAGAATGAGCAAGCTATTGAGCAGCGTAATGAATTATTACGCGGTGCTGGCGATCTATAAATTTGAGATGGCGCGCATGCGCAGAACCTTGCTGCAGAGCATCGTGACGCCGGTGCTTACGACGTCTTTGTATTTTATTGTTTTTGGCGCGGCAATTGGCTCACGCATTCAAGAGGTGGGTGGCGTCGGCTATGGCGCGTTTATTGTCCCCGGACTTATTATGCTGAGCCTTTTGACTAACAGCATAAGTAACGCGTCGTTTGGAATCTATTTCCCCAAGTTTTCGGGCACAGTGTATGAGGTGCTGTCGGCGCCGGTGTCGACACTCGAAGTGGTGCTCGGCTATGTCGGCGCTGCGGCGACTAAAGCGATAATCCTCGGCCTAATAATCCTTGCGACGGCGGGGTTTTTTATAGAGCTGCGTATCGAACACCCGTTTATTATGCTTTTGTTTATTGTGCTCACGGCGCTGTCGTTTAGCCTCTTCGGCTTTATTCTCGGTATCTGGGCCGACAATTTCGAGAAACTGTCTATTGTGCCAGCGCTTGTTATCACGCCGCTGGTTTTCCTTGGCGGCAGCTTCTACTCAACCGATATGTTGCCGCCCCTGTGGCAGAGCATCTCGCTCATGAATCCGGTGCTCTATCTGGTCAGCGGCCTGCGCTGGAGCTTTTATGAGATATCGGAGGTCAATGTGTGGGTGAGTCTCATCGGTGTGAGTGTGTTCCTTGTGATCTGCCTCGGCGTTGTCTATGCGATATTCCGGACGGGCTATCGCCTCCGGCCTTAGGGCGTTTATTTGGTGAGCGCTCTTGGTAAATCTGAGTGCTGTAGCGAAACAACACGTTAGTGGCGTACTCACTTGGTGTAGGCGAGGCGAGGCTATATACTCAAACGCTACTCGAAAGACCCAAAACATCAATAAGCGGCTATAACCGCTGATCGGGAGAACGTACCATGCCTACCCTCGCCATCGTCAATGTCGCGCTATTTGCGGGGCTTTTAGGTGTTCTCTATCAATTTGGTCAACGCGAAAACTGGACGCTTTCGCGCCGTGTTCTGCTTGGGTTAATTGGCGGCACAGTTTTCGGCTTTATCCTTTCGGCGGCCTACGGCGATAATCAGGCAGTTCTCGATTCAACACTCGAGTGGACCAATATTGTCGGATCGTCTTATGTGTCTTTGCTGCGGATGATCATCATGCCGCTGATCCTGATTACTATGATCGCCGCGGTGATCAAGGTAGACGAGATCAAGTCGCTCGGCAAAATCGGCGGTACGGTCGTCTCGGTACTGATAATTACGACCGTTATTGCTGCGCTCGTTGGTGTTGGCATTGCCTTGCTCTTTAATCTCAACGCTGCAGATCTGGGCGCTGGCGCACGCGAATTGGCGCGCGCTGAGGTGCTAGAAGCGCGTCGTGCCGCTGGCGCGGATTACAGTGTCATCGGTACGCTAACTAATCTCGTGCCTAACAACATTTTTGCCGACCTAGCGGGATCGCGTCCGCTGTCGATTATCGGCGTCGTGGTGTTCGGCCTCTTGTTCGGTATAGCGGCTGCCTTAGTAGGCGAAGAGAATCCAGAGCGAGGCGAGCAAATCCGCAGCTTCATCGACACAACCCAAGCGGTTGTTATGCGGCTCGTTAAAATCGTTATCTCACTCACCCCCTACGGCGTGCTTGCGCTAATGACCCGCGTCATCGTGACAACCGACGGCAGAGCAATTCTCAACCTCATTAGTTTCGTCGTCGCATCCTATATAGCCATTGCTATCATGTTTGTCGTGCATACGGTGCTTATTGGCCTGTTCGGAGGCAACATTCGCAGTTATTTCCAAAAGGTTTGGCCGGTGCTGACCTTCGCCTTCGTTACTCGCAGCTCGGCGGCGACTATTCCGCTCACGATCCGCGCGCAGATCGAAGAGCTTAATGTGCCCGCGCCTATCGCTAATATTGCCGCGTCATTTGGTGCGACGATTGGGCAAAATGGCTGTGCAGGCCTCTATCCTGCAATGCTCGCGGTCATGGTAGCGGCCTCTGGCGGCACTGAGATCTCATTCGAATTTGTGATTTCTCTGGTGTTAATCGTGGCTATTGGGTCGTTTGGCATCGCCGGCGTTGGTGGCGGCGCGACGAACGCAGCGCTCGTGGTGCTGCCCGCACTGGGTTTCCCCGTTACTATCGCCGCACTACTAATCTCGATCGAGCCGCTTATCGATATGGCGCGCACAGCGCTTAACGTTAACGGCTCTATTACTGCAGGCATCATCACGTCCAAATTCCTCGGTTCGAAAGACGCCGATGGCGTGTTAGCCGAATCCGACGTCTAAGGTTTCATTCGCGGCTTATGCCGCGGTAGACTTGTTGACCAAGATAAAAAGTGACGCCGAAGCCACGCTGGCTGCTCAGACAACTCAGACCACTGTACATAAAAGGAAATTTGCCCATGCTCAATCGCGTTAAATCACTACTCGCACTCACTGTGCTCGCAACATTTGGCTTCGCTTCGGTGGCAACCGCCGACGAGATCGTTCGTACAGGCGAAGGCCGCAATTTCTATAACAACATCTCTATCCCCGCGGGCGCAGAGACGCTCTACTTAAGCGGTTCGGGCGCCAGCCCCATGGAAGACGGCAGCTGGGGCGACATGGAGCAGCAGACGGTCAACACATTTAGTAAATTCAAAGAGACGCTGGAATCACAGGGATGGTCGATGGAAGACATCGTTCAGGTGCGCGCGTTCGCCGTTGCGGGCCCCTATGGCGAACTCGATTTCGCCGGTTTTAACAGCGGCTACCAGCAGTTCTTTGGCACCGATGAAAACCCTATGAAGCCTGTGCGCTCTTTCGTTCAGATCGCAGGTTTGGTTGTCGAAGGTTGGTTGATCGAGATCGAAATTCGCGCAGCACGCATGCCAAAGTAAGCGCCGCGCCTCGCGCCTAGAAGGTGTGATCCATTTAAAAACCCTCGTCGGAAACGTCGGGGGTTTTTTATAACTTAGCGCTGTAAAACAGGACTAGGGTATTAGCGCTCGGATTTCCCGTTTAAAGTCGGCGGGACTGATGCCTGTTACCGAGTCGCGCTCGATAGCGATAATGCCCTCGGCGGCACTGGGATCTGCAGCAATACGCAGCGGTGATCGCGCGCGCGTTTGCGCTGGCAATTGCGTCGTCGAAGCGCCTAATGATCCTGATGCACCCGAAGCCCCTGAGGGAGTAGTCATCTCGATTGGGGAGACGGCGATAATCGGTTTAGCGTCGACAGTTGTCATGCTATCGACGCCGCCGTTAGTGGTTATAAGATAATGCCCCTGCGACCAGCCGAGCAGGGGATTAATTAAGTCTCGGCTCAACGACTCGACAAAATAAACGCCGCGCTCGCCCAGCTTTGGAAGACGCGATCCGTTTACCTCGAGTACCTCACCATTCAATGTGCCACCAAGAAACTTAAGTTCGATATCGATGGCACCGGGGTCGCCTTTACCGGCGTTGCCTTTAAGAGTATCGATAACTCGAAAGGTGACATAGGTGCTCACCATGCCGCGGCTACCAGATCGTTGCGCTTCTATCGCAATCACTTCGCCCTCGAACACAAACTCCGCTTGCTCGCTCAGGTTATTGACCGAAAGGCTCAGCAACGTAGTGCCGAATGCGCTAGATACGGCGAAGGCCGCGAACAGGAAGGCGGCGCTAACCAGTGCCAAGGCTGTTTTGTTAGACGAGCGTGCGATAGTCATTTTCTTGTCGCTCCTTGTGCAGAGTATTCGATCTTTCTACTTTTGTATTGATCCATCATCTCTGTCTCTTATACACATCTCCGAGCCCACGAGACGGACTCCTA
>OJFS01000787.1_pt1 | contig 10508 bp, 6 predicted proteins | sample 1594231 | NCBI WGS metagenome assembly OJFS01 (sample SAMN05416847, study PRJEB24817) | seawater metagenome | isolation source: Sea water | place: Canada:Atlantic | collected 2013-07
GTATCGGTGAGCCTGCGATGGGCGCAGTGGCAGCGGCACTTGCCTCTGCAATTAGCGACTCGCTCGATGGCCACCTGTTTAGCGCCGCGCCAGTTACAGCAGACATGATCATTAACCACGTAGCAGGAGTAACGTCTGAAGCCGTTCCTCTGGCTCAAAACAACTTCCGAGGTTGATATGGTAGCCACATCACATGACGTAATGCTCGACATTGAGCTCTATCAGCCTAACGACGAAGCTAACGCGCTCGCCTTGGCTGCAAGCCTTGGCAAAGACGGATGGTTGCTCGGCGGTGGTCAGGACACTTACGGTTGGTTGAAAGACCGAAACAAAACCGCGAGTGCCATGATCGAGTTGACTCAGGTCGACGCCTGGAAAGGCATTAAAGAGACTAGCGATGGAATCGAAATCGGCGCAGTGACTACGCTGACCGAAATTTCGAAGAACCCGTTGGTTAAAGAAAAATTCGCTCTACTCGCGAAAGCCGCTGGCGTTGTTGCTAGCCCGCAAATCCGCAATGTGGGAACCCTCGCAGGTAACCTAGCTCAGGATGCGCGCTGCTGGTATTACCGCCGCGGTCTCGACTGCTACCGTGCCGGCGGCAACATCTGCTATGCGGATTCGCCCGAAGGCTTAAACCGAGAACACGCCATCTTTGGTGCTAGCCGCTGCGTAGCGGTAAGCCCCTCGGATACTGCGCCTGCCTTGGTTGCACTCGACGCTACAATGGTTGTCACGAGCGCAAAAGGTCAACGACTTGTGTCAGCGCAAGACTTCTTTGTTGGCCCCGACGTGAATATCACGAGCATGACCTCTCTCGAAGAGGGTGAGATCCTCACCGCCGTGCGTCTCCCTAATGAGTGGGCGAACGCTGAGTACTATTTCGAGAAAGTCGCAGATCGCAACGTGTGGGACTTCGCGCTCGTCAGCATCTCGGCAGCGATGAAAGTGTCGAACGGCGTGATCGAAGATTCGCGCATTGCGTGCGGCGCCGTCGAATGTGTGCCGCGTCGACTCGACGATGTTGAGAATGCGTTACGCGGCCAGCAGCGCTCGGAGCAATTGGCCGAACAAGTTGCTGCCATTGCATCTGAAGGCGCAGAGCCACTTAACCACAACCATTTCAAGATTCCACTGATCGAGAATTTGGTTAAGCGCGCGGTGCGCGGCTAGTCGTCTTGCGCGATTTAAGCCCTGTGCGGGTATTACCGCCGTCAGGGCTTAAACGCGAAAGCCGACTAGCAGTTGTAGAACAGTAAAATCTAGGGATTAAAGAAGGAGTGCGACTTTTGTTTTGCCGCCTTTGCAGCGGAAAACGAGAGCGACATTCCTCGATCGAGAACAGCGCGGCTTGACGAACAGGTTGGTACCTTCTATTTACCCGAAGGCGCCGCTTCTTAGGAGGCGCCGCTTCGTTAAGCTAACTAAAAAGAATAAACTTTGAGAGGTGCAAGGTGGGAGAAATAGTCCGCTATAAACGCGACGTCTGGGGTGAGGAAGTCATACTCGGCGTTTCATGGGATCTACTCTGGGTTGTGGCCGTTGCGGTGCTCGTGCTTTTAGCCGCGCACGCAATCGTGATGGCAGTGTTGGCCAATAAAAAGATGGACATGCCTTCGGGCGAAGGCAAACGCGTCGTGCGCCATGAGTCTATTGACCGTTGGTTTCACTGGGTTATGGCGCTGTCAATTTTCGCTTTGATCCTCACAGGTATCGCGCCCATTGTTGGGCTGCGATTTGCCTGGCTGAACTGGCACTGGATGGCCGGCTTACTATTGAGCTTTATCACCGTCGTTCATATTGTTCGCTCTTTATTCTGGCAAGACTTTAAGTCGATGATTCTGGGTCCACGCGACTTCGCAGAGCCTTTCGACTCTACGCGTCTTCCGGGCAAATATTCTTTCGAGCAGAAAGGCATGCACTGGGCTGTCACCGTCGTTGTGATGACGGTTATCGCTACCGGCCTGCTCATGTTCCTGCAAATCGACTCGCCGTTTTGGGAGCGCACTAACAGCATGCCCGAGAGCCAGCTTGGCCTCGTGTTTTTGTTGCATGGGCTTTCTACGCTAGCGCTTGTTGCCCTTGCGGCAACGCATATCTACTTCGCCATTCGTCCCGAAAAACTCTTCTATACGCGGTCGATGTTTAAGGGTTGGATTTCAGAAGATGAGATGAAGGCGAACCACGATCCAAACCTATGGTCGCCTAAGCAAGCCGATTAAACGACTCGCGCGAGTTTATCGACTTCGCGCAAGTCAATGAGACACAACGGGGTCAGCTCTTCCTGCGCAAGCAACGAGGGTCTGGCCCCATTTAATAGTGACACCACAGAAAGTAGTTGAGGGGCATAAAGTGACCGACAAAAACACATTAGAGAGCGCGATCGAGACGATCGAAGCCGGCTACGAATTTTTACTCGCTTATGCGGCGCAGGGTCGACCCGCCGGTGTTGAATCGGGCCCTGGACCACACGCTCAGCCGACAATTCATGGTATGGCGACGGCGATGCAAGCGCTTATTACTGCGTTCGAGTCGAGCAGCGATGCGTTTGAAAAGGTCATTGCTGAGGACTGCGCGAAGGCAAGCGCGGCGCTTAATTTTATTTTGAAGCAGAATAAAATCGGCTCTGAGATGGTCGATAATTTAAATGCGTCGATTCACCTGCGCGCGGTACTAACAGACCTGTTTCTTTATAGCGAAGTGCTCAAGCCAAGCACTGCCGAAGACCTTGCGACGCCTAGCGCGGTCCAGACCTACGATGCTGCAAACTAGCGGCGCCTGAAGAGAGCTATTGCGAATGATTTATCCGCCACGACTAAATCTTGCCACGTTGCCTACCCCGCTCGTTAAACTTTCTCGCTTTTCTGAGCGCCTTGGCGGCGTCAATCTGTGGATTAAGCGTGACGAGATGACGGGCGTCGAAGTGTCAGGCAACAAAATTCGTAAGCTCGAATTTTGCATTGCCGAAGCGCAGCGCCAAGGCTGCGACACCCTGATTACCTGCGGCGGAATTCAGTCGAATCATTGCCGAGCTACTGCCATTATGGGCGCACGTCTCGGGTTGAAAGTGCAATTGATCTTACGCGGAGAGGAGCCACAGATTCCGAGCGGCAACCTTTTCATGGATTTATTGGCAGGGGCCGAGATCAGCTACCTGCCGGCGGAGGGCTGGGCAGCCGCGCATCCGCAGTACGCGAAGCAGCTCCAAGCCGAAGCCGAGATAGCTGGTCACAAAGCGTATTTCATCCCGACTGGCGCAAGTGACGAAGTTGGACTCTGGGGTTACATCGCTGCGAGCGAAGAACTTGCTGCCGATTTCAAAAGGTTAAACCTTAAGCCAAGCGCGATAGTTACCGCGACGGGATCGGGTGGAACTCAAGCTGGGCTTATTGCCGGCAACGAAATATTTGGACTTGCTGAAAAAATCGTTGCCTTCAGTGTTTCTGACAACGCTGAGTATTTCGCCGAGCGCGCGCGTGAGGATATTTCGCACTGGCAAACGCGCTACGCCGATCTGCTCAAAGGCACTCCCGGCGCTGAGATCGATACTGCAACTCTGCGCGTACTCACTCAGGAAGGTTATCTTGGCCCCGGATACGGCATCGGCTACCCCGAGGTTTTCGACATTATTAAGGCGCTCGCCTCGAGTGAGGGACTGTTTCTCGATCCCGTCTACACGGGCAAGGCGTTCTTCGGCATGGTGAATGAAATTTTGAAAGGTGATCAAGGCTGTTTCGCGGGCGCAAAAGATATTGTATTTATTCATACCGGTGGGCTTTTCGGCGTATTCCCGCAACAAGAGAATTTCACTTTCGCAGCCGGCTAGAGTGGTCATTAAGTTAATAGGTCATCACGTAGATCGGTTTTAAAGACAGGAGCATGAGTAATGCCACGCAATTCATCTACGCCTTTTTTACCCTATTTAAAAAAGGGCTCGATTGCCGCGGCAATTCTTATTGCCTTAACAGCGTGCGAACCCGAAGGCGAGCAGTCTGGCTATGGTGCAGCTGACTCCTCGGGTTACGGTAGCGATGGCATGGCAGCAGCAACGAGCTGGGCTGAGCCTACGCCAAGTATTTACGCCGACGTCGAAAACGAAAGTGACCTGCTCAGCAACACCCGCCAGCTGGTTACCGACAGCCTACGGTCGGGCGAAGGCTATTTCAGTGCCGACGGGCGCGAGCTGATCTATCAGAGCGAACAAGCAGGCGATAACCCGTTCTATCAAATTTTTGTGCTGGATCTTGCGAGTGGCGTAAGCAGGCTCGTATCCCCCGGCGTCGGTTTAACCACCTGCGCGTGGATACATCCGACCCAAGATCTCGTCATGTATTCGTCAACGCATGAAGACCCCAATGCTCAGGCGAAGCAGGCTGAGGAAATCGCTATTCGCGAAAGCGGTATCGAACGCGCGTATGGCTGGGACTATGATCGCCATTACGATATTTACATTGCCAACAGCGACGGCAGCGACCCACGAAATATCTCTAACGCCGAGGGTTACGATGCCGAAGGTTCATACTCTGCCGATGGCTCTCAGATTTTGTTCGCGTCGAATCGTGAAGCCTATTCGCGCACATTGAGCCTTGCAGAGCAGGCGCTTTTCGAAGACGACAGTTCATACTTCATGGACTTGTATGTCATGGACGCCGACGGCGGAAACGTGCGGCAGCTTACCCGCTCACCGGGCTATGATGGCGGACCATTCTTTAGCCCAGACGGCAGTAAAATTACTTGGCGACGCTTTAATCCCGATGGCAATAGCGCAGAAATCTGGACGATGGACGCCGATGGCAGCAATCAGCGTCAACTCACCGCCGATGCAATGGTTGCGTGGGCGCCTTATTATCATCCGAGCGGCGAATACCTTATCTACTCTAGCAATCAGCTGGGCCACGCTAATTTCGAACTTTTCTTGATTGATACCCAAGGTGCGCACGCACCGGTTAGAGTGACCAACACAGACGGGACAGACATTCTGCCGGTGTTCTCTCCAAGCGGAGATCAGCTTGCATGGAGCACTACGCGCACGCCAGATGGCACGTCGCAGTTGCATATAGCCGACTGGAATCATGCCCGCGCACTCGAACTTCTGGCTAATTCGAGCGCTCACTAAATGCGGCTCGCGCTCTGCATCGGCTTTCTAGGTCTGCTAACTCTGCAGACTTCGTTCGCGCAAGGAATAGACAGCGGCGCAGAGCCTGCGGCATCCGATATTACGCCAATCCACCATAGCCTTATGGTCACGCTAGACCCTGAGAATAATCGTCTCGAGGTTACCGATACAATCGACTTGCCCGAAAGGTTTGGGCGTAGCGATATCGCGTTCGCGCTTAATTCGAATCTGCAGATCACCAATCGTCCTCGCGGTCTTCGCGAAACAGGATTATCGGTGCAGGAACTGGCCCAAGGAATTAATGAAACCGGCGGCATTGCTGCTACCTCAACGCGTTATTCGGTGGACTTACCGCGCCGCAGGAGCCAGTCTCTCGAGCTAGCCTATTCTGGCACGCTGTTTGATGAAACGCGTCAAACCGGTGCTCAGTACTCACAGAGTTTTTCCGAGACCTCGGGAATTATCGATTCGCGTGGCGTCTATCTCAACCGGGGTAGCGCGTGGGTGCCAGAGTTTGGCGACGACTTGATTACGTTTGATCTGCAAATAGAATTCGCCGACTCCGCCCGAGGGTGGCAGGGTATCAGTCAGGGAGATAGTGTCGGCGACAACGCCTGGCGCAGCGACGTGCCGATGGAAGAGGTCTATTTGATCGCAGCGGCGTTTACCGAATACTCGTCTGTTTACCAGTCTGTGCTACCAAATGGTGATCGCGAAAACGAAGTTGAGGTGCTGGCGCTGCTGCGTTCGCCCGACCAAAATCTTGCCGCCAAATATCTCGATGCAACGGAGCGATATCTCGCGCTTTACGAACCACTCTTCGGCGCGTATCCGTACAGTAAATTCGCTCTGGTCGAAAATTTTTGGGAGACAGGATATGGAATGCCTTCGTTTACCTTACTGGGCGAGCAGATCATTCGGTTCCCGTTTATTATCGATTCGTCCTACCCACATGAGATTTTGCATAATTGGTGGGGCAACGGTGTCTATCCCGACTATGAGTCGGGCAATTGGAGCGAAGGATTAACCGCGTATTTGGCAGACCACCTTTTTCAAGAAGTTGAGGGGAAGGGGCCGGAATACCGTAAGGAAATGCTCGCAAGGTATAAAAACTATGTCAGCGACGCGGCCGATTTCCCCCTCGCCGAATTCACGTCGCGAAATTCTGCCGCATCGCAGGCGGTGGGCTACGGCAAGACACTCATGCTCTGGCACATGCTCCGCGTTGAGCTTGGCGATGAATTATTCCTCAGCGGGCTGAAACAATTTTACCGCGACTTTAAATTTAAGCGTGCTTCTTTTGCCGACATAGCAGCCCATTTTTCGGCGGTTGCCGAACGCGATTTACAGCCATTTTTTACCCAATGGGTAGCGCGCAAAGGCGCGCCCGAATTGGCAGTGTCTGTTCTCGAAGAGCGGGCCGATAAAGCGCGACTGATGTTTGCGCAGATTCAAGACGAGGCGCCATTTTCCTTCACTGTGCCAGTCGCGCTTTATTATGCAGACAGCGATACGCCGCAGCTTGTCGACGTCGCTCTAAGCCAGCGCGCCGAGGGCTTTCTAGCCGATAATTATTCGGCGCTTGAGGCCGTAGTCGTTGATCCTTATTTTGATCTTTTTCGCACGCTCGACCGTGCTGAGACACCGCCCACTATTGGCGAGCTTTTTGGCGCGTCGACGATCACCTTTGTCGTGCCATCGGCCAGCGCGGCGCCGCGATCGGCTAACTTCGGGGGCGCCGATGTTGCGCTGACCGAGCCGTACTGGCGTGAACTCGCCGCAAACTTCGGCGAGGGCGCAAGTGCGCGTATCGTGCGCGATGACGAGATCGGGTCGTTACCTACTGATTCGAGTGTCTGGGTTCTGGGCCGAAATAATCGATTCGCCGATCGAGCGATAGAGGTAGCTTCAAGCAATGTCAGCAGGCGCGAAAATGGGCTGTCGTTAGGCGCTACCGAGGTGGCATTTCAGGAGCGTAGTTCAGTTTTCGTGACCCGGCATCCAAATTCCGACGAGCTAGCGCTTGGCTTCGTCGCTATTGATAAACAAGCGGCGCAGCCAGGAATGATAGAGAAACTCCCCCATTACGGAAAATACTCTTATCTGAGCTTCGTTGGTGATGCGCCGACTAACGACGTAAAGGGTGTGTGGGCAAGCAGCGACTCGCCGCTCGTTTGGTTAAACCCTGAGAGAGGGTCGACGCGCGCGCTTGCGGGCTTGCCTGCGGTGCCGGCATTGACTGAGCTGCCGCCAAAATATTTAGCGGCAAACCTTGCGCGTCACGTGGAAAAGCTGACCGACGCTGGGCTGCTCGGACGCGGCATAACGCAAGTCCTGTCACCCAGAGACGAGGGTATCGAAGGGGCTGCTCGCTATATTCAGGGCGAATTTAGGCGCATCGGCCTGCAGGCGATTGGCGGCAGCTATCTGCAAACATGGCAGGCCACTCTCGATAATGGCAAGATGCAGCAACTCACCAATCTCGTTGGCCTGATTCCTGGAAGTGATCCGGCACTGGCAAATCAGCCGGTTGTGCTCGGTGCGCATTATGACCATCTTGGGCTAGACGAGCGCGGCATCCCGTTCCCCGGCGCAGACGATAACGCATCGGGTGTAGCAGTGCTTATTGAAGTTGCGGCCAAGCTTACGCGTGCTTTTACGCCGGTGCGGCCGATCGTGATTGTCGCCTTTAGTGGCGAAGAATCGGGCTTGTTGGGGTCGAAGCACTTCGTCTCGTCTCCGCCCAGCGCTCTCGGTGATGTTGGTTTCTATGCGATGATCAACTTAGACGCGGTGGGCAGGCTGGAGGGACGCAAGCTGCAGGTATTTGGTAGCGAGAGCGCCTATGAGTGGCCGTTCATGGCGCAAGGCATTGGCTACACCATAGGCGTGGAATCGCAGCTGCCGGCACAAACCATTGCGAGCAGTGATCACGTGTCTTTTCTCAATAACGGAGTGCCTGCAATTCACCTATTTTCGGGGCTTCATACCGACTATCACCGGATTAGCGATAGCGCGACGAAGCTCGATTATGAGGGGCTTTCTGGAGTGGCCTCGTGGCTTGAGGAAGCGGCGATGTACCTCGGTCAGCGCAGTGAACCGCTGCGGGTGACGCTCGCGAATGCGCCAGTTGTCGTCGCACCGTTGGGATCCGAGGAGCGGGGTGCGAGTCTTGGCACCGTACCCGACTTCGCCTACGTCGGCGCGGGCGTGCGCATTACCGGCGTTATCCCTGACAGTGCGGCCGACGCGGTTGGGCTTCGCCAGAATGACATCATAATGTCGTTAAACGGGCAAACTGTCACTGATTTACAGACCTACTCGAATCTCTTGAGGACTTACGCTATCGGCGATGTCGTTGCGATCGAACTCAATCGTGGGGAAGAAATCGTCACTGTCACCGCGACCCTTACCGCTAGACGCTAATGCAACTAATTGTTTCGTAAACTCTTAAGTTAGTAATTCTGCTGTACACTCTGCTCCCCGAGACCGCGGTAAATTGATCTTCATCAATAAATCGGTGCGTCGACCGTGGTCCTCATGGGCCACTTTTTAGCGAGCAATTACATGAGCTTTGCTGTTTTGAATTTCCCTAAATCGACTTTGCGGCTCGCCTCAATTATTTGTCTGCTTGCTGTTCTACCTCTGTCCGAATTGAGCGCACAGGACGGCATCGCTGTTCAGCTGCCGCAGATCACGCGAATAGAGCAGAGCGATGCCGAGATCACGATAGACGGCTTCATCGACGAGGACGTCTGGAAAGACCTTCCCGTCATTGACGGCATGAAAGTGATCAACCCCGACACGCTTGCCGATACGCCTTATGAAACGCATGTTCGTTTCTTTTACACCGAGCGCGGCATTTATCTGAGTGCGATGAACTTTCAGCCGCAGGAAACGTTGATGGCGCGAATGACGTCGCGCGATACTAGGCTCGAACGCGATGGGTTTGTTGTAGCAATAGACGCATCGGGCGAAGGACTGTATGGGTTTTATTTACGCATAAACTTGGGCAATTCATTAACCGACGCCACTATACTGCCGGAGCGCACATTAAATTTTCAATGGGATGGACCTTGGCTCGCACGCACACAGGCCCTCGAGAATGGCTGGAGTGCGGAATATTATATTCCCTGGTCAATGATGCCTCTGCCTCAGGTAAATGATGACCGTAAAATCGGCATTTACTTAGAGCGTCAGGTTGGACATTTGCAAGGCGAGGCATGGGCGAACCCGCCGTTGCCTGGCACAGTAAATCAATTCCTCTCTGCCTTCGAAAAATATGAGCTCAAAGACATAGAGCCGAGGCGTCAGCTCACTTACTACCCCTTTGCATCGGGTATTTACGACGGTGTTCGCGATGAATCAACTTATAAAGTAGGCACCGAAATATTCTGGCGACCCACTTCTAATTCTCTGCTCTCGGCAAGCCTGAATCCCGACTTCGGCAATGTTGAATCCGATGATGTGGTTGTTAATCTTACTGCATTCGAGGTGTTTTTCCCTGAGCGTCGCGTTTTCTTCTTGGAGGGACAAGATGTTTTTAATACCTCGCCGCGAACATCTGGGCGAGGCGGTCCAGGCGGTCCGATTTCGCTTCTCAACACGAGGCGCATTGGCGGTGCTGCAATTTACGATGTCCCCGACGATGTCGACGTTGTGCCAACAGACCTAAGTCAACCTTCGGAACTACTCGGTGCGGTGAAACTGACCGGTCAAAGTGGGAACTGGCGCTACGGCACCCTGCTCGCCTCTGAAACCGATTCACAAATAGGCGGCACGCTCGACGATAGCACGCAGGTTACATTAAATGCAGCAGGCCGCGACTTTAGCGTCGCACGCTTGCTCTATGAAGACACCAGCAGTGGCGGACGCCGTGCAATAGGGTGGATGGGTACTAACCTTTCGCACCCAACAATCGATGCGACGGCACATGCCGTCGACATGCATTATTTTTCGGCAGACAACCGATTTGTGATCGACACGCAAATAATGCATAGCAACGTCGATGGCAAAACGGGGAATGGTTTCCTTGGTGATGTGGCTTTCCGCCCGCGCAGGGGTCTACAGCATGGCCTGCGTGCAACGTACATCGATGACACGCTCGATATCAATGAGCTTGGATTTCTTACCCGCAACGACCAGATGAATTTGGACTACAACATGTTCAATATTGAGTCAGACGTTCCAGGTCTCAGGCAGCGAACAACGAGTTTCTTTTTTACGAATCAATGGAATACTGATGGCGAACCAGTCAGGCTAGGGTTGTTTTTGAACCGAGGCTACAACACCCTCGATAACAATACTTATGACATCAGTCTGCGTTATTTCCCTGAGCGCATCGATGACCGACTCGGTCGCGGAACAGGCGATTTTAAAGCTGTCTCTTATA
>OJFS01000798.1_pt1 | contig 10382 bp, 11 predicted proteins | sample 1594231 | NCBI WGS metagenome assembly OJFS01 (sample SAMN05416847, study PRJEB24817) | seawater metagenome | isolation source: Sea water | place: Canada:Atlantic | collected 2013-07
CTCTATTCGTCGGCAGCGTCAGATGTGTATAAGAGACAGCTCGTTTGGCAAAAACGAAAAAAAGATGGGCTGGAATGCTCAACCCACCCGTGCCATTAACTTCGACAACGTTCGCGTGCCAGTAGAAAACCGCTTGGGTGAGGAAGGCCAAGGGTTTGCCATTGCCATGGACGGCTTAGACGGCGGTCGCATCAACATTGCTACTTGCAGTGTAGGCACAGCGCAGAAAGCGATTATTGATGCCACAGAATATACACAGCAACGTAACCAATTTGGCAATTCCATAGCTGACTTTCAGGCTACCCAATTTTCCCTCGCGGACATGCTTACAGAATTGGTCGCAGCTAGGCAAATGGTGCGACTAGCTGCATTCAAACTCGATATTAAGGACAGCCAAGCTGGCACTTATTGCGCTATGGCAAAACGCTTTGCTACAGATGTGGGTTTCCGCATTTGCAATGACGCGTTGCAGCTTTTTGGCGGCTACGGCTATTTAAAGGAGTACCCAATGGAGCGGTATGTACGCGACACACGCGTGCATCAAATTTTGGAAGGTACTAATCAAATTATGCGCGTCATCATTGCACGAAAAATGCTTATGGCTGGCGCTTTGGAGGTTATTCAGTGATTGCGAGTTCATCAGACAAACTACAGGTTGAGATTATTCAGCACACAGCGTTAATCACCATTAACAATCCAGGTGCAAATACTTGGGACACCGAAAGCCTCCCCGCCTTAGCAGACTTGGTAGAACAGCTAAACGCTGAGAAAAGCATCTTTGCTCTAGTGATTACCGGTGCCGGAGAAAAATTCTTTTCCGCTGGCGCAGACCTCAACCTATTTGCTGATGGTGACCCTGAAAACGCGCGTTCAATGGCAGAGTTTTTCGGTAAAGGTTTTGAATGTTTGGCCAATTTTCGCGGTGTTTCCATTGCCGCGATCAATGGCTTTGCCATGGGTGGCGGGCTAGAAGCATGCCTTGCTTGTGACATTCGTATTGCGGAAAGCCACGCGCAAATGGCACTACCAGAACCCAAAGTAGGCCTATTGCCCTGCGCCGGCGGCACCCAACGTTTATCATGGTTGGTGGGTGAAGGTTGGGCCAAAAAAATGATCCTTTGCGGCGAACGTATAAATGCCGAAACTGCCGAACGCATAGGTTTAGTAGAAGAAGTAGTGGCTACCGGTGAAGCTAAAGATCGCGCGCTGAAACTGGCCGAGCAAGTTGCCCAGCAGAGCCCAATTGCCGTGACCTACTGCAAAGAACTGATTCACCAAGCCCGCGACAATGCGGTGGGCGACGCCCTGCCCTATGAACGGCAAAAATTTGTTGATTTGTTTGCTACCGAAGATCAAGCAGAAGGGGTCAATGCATTTTTAGAAAAACGCGCGCCCCAGTGGAAGAACTGCTAACTACTGATTTTCTATATCGACAGATCTGCTTTTGTGAGGGCTAGCAAAGCCCCGCACTAAAGCACAAATTAGTTGTCACCCTGACAACTCCACGCGCCAGGGCGGCCGAAGCCTATTCTCTCCGGCCCAATAAAGAATGATTTTATTGCCGGAAGGATCATTCAAAATAGCTTCACGCCAAAGGTAACTCATGTCAGTAGGTTCTTGCTGAAAAACAAAACCCTTAGATTGCAATGAAATAACTAACTCATCTAATTGCTCGTGCTCAAAATAAATCACCGTTGGGTTTACCATCCGCAGCGTATTCAGTGTCAAAGAAAACGTGCCGTGGCCCTCTTGGCTTTCAAACCGCGCGTAGTGAGGCGTATCTACAATTTGCAAAAAGCCCATAGCTCTATAAAACCCCGTGGCCTCAAGCATATTGATTACTGGCAGTGTCACTTGATTTAAATTCACCCGATATCTCCTCGTTGCGCAATTTGTTCTAGAAAATCACCCGGAAAAACATCCAACCCTCGCTGGGCACGCCTAGTATTCACTTTGTCTAAAAAGTCATTCCAGTAGGCCTTAGACTCACGTTGACGAAAACTCAAAAAGGCTAAATGGTGCTTGTCCCCACCGTCGGCCGTATTCCCTAGCCCTAGCCGGTCTCCCGACGCTTCTGTTGACACTTCGGCTGACACTTCTCCCAACACCTCTCCCAACATATTGCCTAGTAGGTGGCTTAAGCCTTTCTCTTGCCTATTTTCAAAAAAGGGCAGCGCATCGTCGGTAAAGGTTTCTACATGCGGCCAATTGCAGGTAGGGGTATCTAACGATCCTACAGGCACAGCCATCAGTGACAGATGGAGATCTTGTAAAGGCAATGCCGAGCCACAACCGCCACAATGGCATCTAAACATCCCTTTTGAAGATTCGTATTTGTTAATGAGTTGCTCGCCCCTCGTCCATACAAAATCTGCAATTAGGATCATCACAAAAGAGGCAAAAGCTGCACCTGACGCCTTACGGCACATGCTGCAATGGCAATGACTTATTACTAGGACACCGTCCCCTTCAAGGTGATAGCCAACGCCACCACACAAACATGAACCTGCAATCAGCCCTCTGCTCATAGCAAAACCTTTTCCAATTCGGCCGAGAATAATTTCATCTAACCATAGGAATATGCAGGTATTCGCCAACGGCTTAAAAGAGTTCATGCCAAAAGGTATAGAAGATGAGACAACCGGAATGGGCATATTGCTCGACCACTAACGAACTGTTGACCGCCCATCAGGTTTCTAACACCTCAATCCGTTCGGCGGCCAGTAATCTACCGTTAATCTAGTAATTGATACCAATCATAAAGCCGGCTTGGTTTTAGCGAAGCAATGTTGCGATGTTACTGCTCACCTAATAAAGATATTTTCACAGCGCATGACAAGCCCAATCCAAAACTATATCGACGCCCTTCCCCAGCCTAGGCGCACACGTATATTGACCCTACAAAACATGATCTTGGAGGCAGCGCCTGATGCCACTAAGGACATGTATTTCAAAATGCCCAGCTACCATATAGGCGAGCAGTGGGTAGCTATTGTTAGCCAAAAATTCTACATATCCCTATACACGTGCAATCCCAATAACCTGCAAAAATTCAGAGATGCCTTCCCGCATATAAGAACTGGTCAGGGGTGCATAAACTTTAAGGATAAAGACGAGCTGTCAGAAAGCGCAATCAAAGAGGTTATACTGGCCTCTCTCTACACAAAAGAACAAGAATACGGCTGAAGCCAACGAGTACTTTTAATAAAGCCACCGCTGAACTACGAGACTTTCTATGCAACACACTCAAGACAGCACGGGACAATTATTTTAACTTTCTGGCAACGCTTAGACTCCACGCAAAGCCAAATCAGGCAGTACTTTCAGCCTGTCTGCTTGATTGCCGGAATGCGGCGCACTGACCCATTAATCGAGTAAATTAGGCACATTCATTTCAGAGACCCAGGGAGTATCGCCCTCTCGCAGAAATAGATGCCAACACCTAGCAGCCGCCACCACTTAGTTACATAATCTTGCAAGTCTCGACAATCTTCCGTTGCTTGCCTTAGAGAGTAACTGCTTTAATGCGCTCCTTAAAATAGGGCGAGCCAACACGGTCTGCAGCACCCAGAACCTAAGCCCCTCGCTATAAGCGCCGGCTACCACACGCCCTTCACACAAATTAGATACGGAGTCAGGATTGACAGAGAGCGGAAACCAAAGACTTCAATGCCAACTCAGATACCCCGTTAAAGGCGTCTATACCACCAGAGACAGTCAACAAGAGCTGACCCGTGAGCTAGAAGATTTGTTGCCCAACGCAGAATCAATCACTGTATTGCCAGTGGTCCAGGGCTTTTCTGTAGATTTAGAAATTAAAGATATTACGCCCTTTAACAGAGTCAGCTTTGAGCCTTATATAGCAGATCATGTTTTGGCAGACGCCGTACGCATTCATTGCGAGGGTGATGAAGATGTTCAGATTCAGTTGTTGAAGGCGAGCTTCTTTTAATGCTGACTTATAGCTACATCAACTCTAAGTGAGGGGAAGATTACTGCACGTTGGTCTTCGGCTGTCGATAAAAAGAAAGTGCCAAAGCGGCTAAGAAATAAATACACAGAAAAACTTCAAAGGCATTGGCGTAGGAACCCGTCTCGTCATACACCCACCCGGCAAAGGGCACCCCGAGAATCTGAATAGGCAGCATTGCAGGCCGCATTAAGCCCAAAATAGCGCCAAAGCGCTCTCGACCAAAGGTCTTGCCCACCGTTGCCCCGTGCATAGGCACCACTCCGCCTACGCCGTATCCAAACAGTGACGCGCCTATAGCAAAGACAACCAAATCCACAGAAAGATACATCAACAGCTGACCGGTAAACTGCATAACAATGACAATAGACATCACCTTACGCAGCGAAAGCCGGTCACCTAGCCAACCAAAACTGAGCTTACCTGTAACACCAAAGCCGGCGCACAAAGACATCACTAGAGAGGCTTGAACTAAGGTGTAGCCGTTATCTGTTAAGCGGGGAATCATGTGAGTAAGCGTTGCGCCCATACAGCAGAAGATCAGCGAGAAAGTCAGCACAATGACCCAGAAGTTATGCTCACGAAAAACGTCGCGCATGGCTAAGCGCGGTTTGGGCAATACAAGCTCAGCCCCTGGCTTGACCACAATGGGCATAGCGCCGTCTGGGCGCATACCAATATCTTCAGGCCGCGAGACCACAAAGCGCAGCACCATAGGCAGCACAACAAGCAAGGTAAACAGCCCGTAGACTAAAAAGCCCTCGCGCCAGCCGTAGTTGTTAATTAGCTCAGCACTGATGTAGGGCATGATCACCCCAGATAAAGACACCCCAGCGGCGGCAATACCCAGCGCTGTGCCGCGGCGTCGGTCGAACCAATTAGCAACCAATTTGCTGGTCGCCAAGCTGCCCATGCTACTGGCACCAAAGCCAACAAATATGCCCAGTACTAGATAAAACTCAATTGGGTTGCGGACAAAGGACAGGCCAAGAAAACCTACGGCCATAAAGGAGGCTCCGACGCCCATGACATGCTTCAAAGGATATTTGTCTAATGCGCGGCCCACATAAGGCGCCGCAATTGCGCCGACAATATTGGTGACAGTGAGGCCAAAAGCGATACCCAAGCGCGAACCGCCAAAGTCTTCAGCAATGGCTTTAAAGAACACACCGTAGGAATAAAAGAAGAAGCCGACTGCAACGAAATCGACACAAAAAGCTACCAGCACCATGCGCCAGCCGTAAAAGTACTTCGCACCTGTCGTCGATTGAGAACCGTTGGCTCGATTGGATTCTTGCAAAAGTTTAACCGCGACCCGAAAGACTCTATTCTAACACGCGCCACTTGGAGAGTCTCAGAATGATTCCAAAGCAGCCTTTTACATTTAGAACATGCCCGAAATTAGCGAGGGCTAACTGGGCTGGCTGCTACAAAAGCATCCGCCACGGAGAAAATTACGATGGCAAAAAATATCCGCGACGCAGTACGAGAAATATGTCTCAACCTGCCTGAAAGCGACGAGGTCTCCAGCCGTGGCAATCCAAACTTTAGGGTGAATAAGAAAACCTTCGCCATCTTCGTGGTCAATCATCATGGCGATGGTCGCATCGGCTTGTGGCTGAACTCTCCCCCTGGCGACCAAGAGTACTACGCGCAAAACGAGCCGGAGCATTTCTACATTCCGCCCTATGTTGGGCCTGCTGGGTGGCTGGGCATGGAGCTGAATAAAGACCTAAGCTGGGTCACCGCTGCCAAGCTCATTCAACGAGCCTACGCCTACAAGGCGCCAAAGAAATTGCTCTCAGACCTTGGCCCACCTTTAGAGATCAAGCCGCCAACTGAATCTTTGCCCATTGCAGAGCTAGACCCTTTCGCCATGCCCCTACCCGCCCAGCACTTGCAGGACATTGCCGACTACTGCCTGAGCCTGCCGGAAACCCAACAAGGTGATCAATTTGGCGCACCCTGCTTCAGGGCCGGTAAAAAGAACTTTTGCACCCTACACTTTCGCAGTGGTCGGCTAAAACTAAGCACTTGGGTGGGTGTTGGGTATCAGGCTACCTATACATTTGACCCTCGCTTCAGTATTCCTAAGTACACCGGTGTTAATGGCTGGATTGAACTAGACATCCACGAGGCAATGGATTTGGACGAAATAGAGGCGCTAATCAGACAAAGCTACCGTCACTTTGCGCTGAAACGCATGCTGAAGATTTTGGATCCTGAACACATTTAATTCAGTTCCCGCACAAGAACTCACATAAATGCTTGCACCGAGCAGCGCCCTTGGTTGTAATCCGTGCTTCGCATTTATAGAGACTTGGACATGGCAGCACCGTTAGATGACATAGTAATTTTAGAAATTGATAACTGGATGGCTGCGCCAAGTGCAGGAGCGGTTTTGGCCGACATGGGTGCCACGGTCATTAAGATTGAGCCGCTTTCAGGCGACCCCATGCGCAAAATGGGCCGCCCAGTAAAAAACCCTGACCTTGCCGAAGGCTTCCAAGACTACGATTTTCAATTTGATGTAGATAACCGCGGCAAGCAGTCTATTTCTATCGCCTTAGACCAACCTGAAGGCGCAGAACTGGTGCGCAAGTTGGCCGCTAAAGCGGATATCTTTATGTGCAACTTATTGGCTGCGCGGCAAGAAAAATTTGGTCTCGGCCCCGAGGAGATGTTCAAGATCAACCCACGACTCGTACACGCGACCCTTACCGGCTACGGCACCACTGGCCCGGACGCATGGCGGCCCGGTTACGATGTCACCGCATTTTTTGGGCGCTCGGGATTGTACGATTCATCACGGGAAGGCGACGACGGGGTAGTACCAATGGCGCGCCCCGCCCAAGGCGATCACACCACTGGCCTTGCAATGGTAGGCGCTATACTTGGTGCACTACGCATGGCAGAGAAAACCGGCAAAGGACAAGTCGTGGAAACGTCGTTATACGAAACAGCGGTGTGGACTCAAGCGACCGACTACTCGGTGACAGCCATGGATCACGCGCCAGTAAGACGCAGACCACGCCACCAAATGCTCGCCATTTGCGCAAACCGCTTTCCATGTGGCGACGGCAATTGGGTAGTCTTCAATATGATGCCAGACGCCGCCTATTGGCCAAGGGTCGCAAAATGTCTCGGTTTAGAACAACTCTTAAGCGACGAGCGCTTTGTTGATCCGTCGTCCCGTTACAAGAATATGGGCGCACTCATTGACCTGTTTGATGCTGAACTGGCAAAGAAAAGCCGCGACGAGTGGGGCAAAATATTCGACGACGCGGGCCTGATTTGGGGACCAGTCATGGGTTTACACGAAGTACCCCAAGACCCCCACGCGGTGGAAATTGGTATGTTCCCGAAAATCGAACACCCAGAGCATGGCACTTACACCACGGTAAATATTCCCATGCGATTTGCCACAGCAGATGTAAAACCCCAAGGCCCGGCGCCGTTGATTGGTCAGCATACTGACGAAATCTTGGCGCTATCCGGCTTTAGCGAGGCTGAAATCTCAGCACTTAAAGAAGCAAAGATCGTTGGTTCAAACTAGCTAATTCAGCTATGGTTTTCCCCTAGAACGTTTTAGGGGAAAGGCCAATGGAAAATATAGTTATAGTTGATTGCATACGTACCGGGTTGGCAAAATCCCATCGCGGCACGTTCAACATGACACGTTCAGACGATTTGGTGGCGCATTGTATAGATGCGCTGCTGGCACGAAATCCTCAATTAGACCCGGGCCAAGTAGACGACGTGGTCTTGGGCTGCGGACGTCAAATTGGCGAGCAGTCTGGCAACGTTGCCAGGCACGCCGTGGCTTTGTCTCAATTACCCATCACTGTACCGGCTACCACCGTCAGCCGCGCCTGCTCTTCTGGCCTCAATTCTATCGCCATTGCCGCAACTCAAATTGCTAGTGGCTGTGCAGAAATAATGCTGGCCGGCGGCGTTGAATCTATCACCGGCTTAAGCCGAGGCACACCGGGAGAATTTGCCGAAAACCCACGTCTGATGAGCGAAAAGCCAGATATGTACATGGCTATGGGCAACACCGCAGAAGTGGTCGCCCGGCGCTACCAAGTCACTCGAGAGGCGCAAGATGCCTATGCACTGAGCAGTCAACAGCGTTACGCCGCAGCCGAGGCAGCGGGCTATGTCAAAGATGAAATAGCGCCTATGACTGTGCAGTGGGAAAAAATCGTCGACAAAGAAACCAAAGCCACTGCAATAGTAGAAGGCACCGTTGATAAAGACGAATGCAACCGCGTCAACACCACCCTTGAGAGACTGACAAAACTCAGCCCAGCCTTTGAAGAAGGGGGCAGCGTCACCGCTGGCAATTCCTCCCAACTCTCTGACGGCGCGTCCATGGTGCTGCTAATGACTGAGAAAAAAGCCATTGAGCTAGGCGTCACACCAATGGGCTATTTCCGCGGCTTTGCTGTCGCTGGATGCGAGCCGGACGAAATGGGTATTGGTCCCGTTTTCGCCATTCCAAAGCTACTGCAATATAAGGGCCTTAGCTTGAACGACATAGATCTGGTGGAGCTTAACGAAGCCTTTGCCAGCCAGTGTTTATATTCCAGAGATCGCTTGGGCATTGACCCAGATATTTACAACGTTAACGGCGGTTCTATTGCCATAGGTCATCCGTTTGGCATGACCGGCGCACGTTTAACCGGCGGTTTGCTCAGAGAACTGCAACGCCGCAAGAAAAAATACGGTATTGTTTCAATGTGCATCGGTAAGGGCATGGGCGCGGCAGGGTTGTTCGAGGCTATATAAAAGGTTGCGCAATCAACACGCCCGCAAATAAGTAACTTACAAGCAAATTAGGCACTACTCATATCATGGCCATTAACGACGTTCTGGAAAAATTTAAAAACGGCGAGATCTCTAACGAAGAGGCCCAGCAATTGTTGCGCGGTGAATATTTCCAAGACTTAGGTCATACCGTGATCGACACAGACAGACAAACGCGCACGGGCGCCGCGGAAGTGATATTTGGCGCAGGCAAAACGCCCGCCCAAATCTCTGACATTGTTGCCAGTATGGTGGCGCAACAATCCAATGTCTTAGTCACACGGCTAACAGTGGACAACTACGCCTTACTGAGCAATATTCCCAGCGAAGCGCACTACGACCCACAATCTCAACTGCTCTGGTGGCATAGCCAAAAGGTAGAGACCTCTGAGCACACTGTTGCTGTGGTTAGCGCAGGCACGTCGGACATGGCCGTGGCCGAAGAAGCGGCTCAAACTGCTGAATTTTATGGCAACCGCGTTGAACGTATTTATGACGTGGGGGTAGCTGGCCTACACCGGCTGCTGGCGCGCGTAGAGGACCTAAGACAAGCGCGAGTATTAGTGGTGGTTGCCGGCATGGAAGGCGCGCTACCCAGTGTTGTAGGCGGCCTAGTAGACAAGCCCGTTATCGCGGTGCCTACAAGCGTTGGCTATGGCGCTGCGTTTCAGGGCGTGGCGGCAATGCTGGGCATGCTCACCAGTTGCGCCTCAGGGGTGAGCGTGGTGAATATAGACAATGGCTTCGGGGCAGGGTTTTTAGCCAACCGAATCAATCGACTGTAGATATACAACAGTGAACTGGAAATAAACATGGACGCCAATCTAGCAAGCAAATATCTGGCATTGCAGGACAATATCCGCAGTTATAGCAGCGTTGTTGTGGCTTTCTCTGGAGGCATAGACAGCTCGTTAGTGGCTTTTGTCGCTGGGCAGGTGCTTGGCGCAAAAGCACTGGCGGTGACCTCTGGTTCAGCCAGCCTCAAGCGCACAGATTTAGAACTGTCGAAAAAGCTGGGCGATGATTGGGGCATAGCCCACCAGGTCATCGTTACCGACGAGTTAAGTAAATCCGACTACCGCGCCAACCCAACCAACCGCTGTTTCCACTGTAAAACCTCGCTCTACACCGAGCTTACGCAAATTGCACACGCACAAAACTATGCGATGATACTTAACGGCACCAATTTAGACGACTTGGGCGATCACCGGCCCGGACTAATCGCAGCAGATGATCACCAAGTTAAATCGCCCTTGGTTGAAGCAGGCTTTCATAAAGCAGACATTCGCGCCTTAGCCCATGAACTGGGATTAGAAAATGCAGACAAGCCACAGGCTGCCTGTTTGTCGAGCAGATTTCCATACGGTACTGCGATTAATCAAAGCCTTTTAGCCCAAGTGGAAGCGGCGGAAGATGTGTTGGCTGACCTAGGTTTTAGTCAGTACAGAGTGCGTCATCACGGCGAGGTTGCCCGGCTAGAAATATTACCCGAAGAATTTCCGCTGGCAGTAACCCACCACGCAGACATACAACAGCGCATTCAAGCGCTGGGCTATCTGTCTCTTATACACATCTGACGCTGCCGACGAATAGAGAGGTGTAG
>OJFS01000800.1_pt1 | contig 10324 bp, 1 predicted proteins | sample 1594231 | NCBI WGS metagenome assembly OJFS01 (sample SAMN05416847, study PRJEB24817) | seawater metagenome | isolation source: Sea water | place: Canada:Atlantic | collected 2013-07
AGATAGGAGTCCGTCTCGTGGGCTCGGAGATGTGTATAAGAGACAGGGAAACAACTCTTCGATGGTGTTGGGGTTTCGGATAAGCAGTACTTGGAAGATGTGAGTGAGTCTCACTGGGTTGTGGTTCCTGAGCCGAGCATGACAAAAACGATACCAGCGGACAGACTCGATGCGGTGACAGAGAATGGCAGAGATGCGCTTTTTACGGAAGAGAGGACGATGCGACTAATACGAAAGGGAGACACTCGCTTCGATAAGATACCGAAGGAAGACGTGGAGAAAGACTACGACTTTGAGCAGCACTTCGTAAAAGTGAAGGAAAGCGAATTGTACAATCTCACAGAGTTGAAAATACCGCAAGCAGACAGCAAAATCTCAAAGAGGTGGTACCACGTTGTGCCTTCGGCCATTGAAGAGGTGGTTGACGAAGGCGGCAACATCCGGCACAAATTTGACGTATGCGAAAAGTGCTACCCAAGCTTCTCAAAATGGTTGAAGAAGACGACGGAAGAGGGAGGAGAGAAACAGATTCCTAAACAGATTCCTGAGGGACCATCCGACTTGCTGCGATTCGACGGCAACCGCTGTTATGCAATGTATTCTCCTAGCGCGCCGGCTCAGTCAATCGCAGCGGGAGACGACTTCGGGCGGCTCGACGCACTTAGGAACAAGGGCGTGGCTACGGATGTGACAATGCTCGAGATGCTGATATTGGCTCGGGCGCGTTCGCACTTTGCGGTGGTGGAACTATCGCTCGACGGACGCGACACCGGTCGGCGAAGCCTTGCGAGCAACACCATCATCTTCCCGCAAAAGGCAATCGAGTGCGAAGATGGGGAGACGGAGTTGACTAGCGCCAGGATGATGGAGGCGCTCGTAAACCGCGTAAAGGTGCTTTTCGTGGGCCCGGAGTCAGTGCGCACTCCGCTCGAAACTGCTATGCTGACTATACCAGACTTTCGCGTTCGCCCAGAAGTAATTTACAACTTCCTCGTGATCGAAGAGACGGTACAAGGGCGAAGAAGAGGCAGCTCGATCGTGTCCGAGGGTCATAAAAAGTTACGGGAGTTGGTCAAATGCGTCTACTTTGACGAGAAGAAGCTGGTTAAGGAATTCGTAGAGAAGGCAAAAGAGCAAATTGAAACCGACGCATCGAAGGCTGTATCAGATTGCGCAGGAGTCCGTCAGCCGGGTGCGTTCGCAAGCTCAACCTCAGATGACGTCGGCACACTTCCGATTAGCAGCAACACTGCTGGTGTGCTCTCAATGCCGAGGGGCGACTACACACCAACTCTGAATGCAATTGACAATATCTTCTCAGAAGCAGACCACCCTGACGGGGAGGGTATCGATCTACGGAGCTCAGATGCAAACGGGACGACTTGCGGCTACTGCGAGGTGGACTGCGGTGGCCGGTTTCACGCCGTCTGCCACGGCTGCCAGCACAAACTCTGCCAGACCTGCGCCGAAGACCTGCGGCAGGGCGTTCGTTGCTGCCCCACGTGCGAACAACCAACTGTTCCCTTCGGTGACAGCAACAAATCTTCTGCAGCAAGACAGTCCACGGATGGCGGGGATATGGAGAATGTGCTCAAGATGAAGCGCGAGGCGGCTCCGGCCAACGATTACGACGGAGCGAGCAGCGCTCTTTACGATTCCTTCTGGCCGCTCTTCATCCTCCGTCGGGGCCTGGACCCGAAGAAACCGCTTTCCGATGACCGGATGAGACTACTCATGACCTACTACGACAACCGCTTCGCTCAAAACATGCCTCTGCTCTTCAACCTTGCAAACATAAAGATGCGCCACGATGTAAACAACGCCGTGTGCGCAAAGGTGAAGAGCGATGCAAAGTCTTTCGCCAAGTTCAAGCAATTGCTCATTGACCCGGAGTTTCGATCAAAATTGGATGCGGCCTTGAAGGACCCACAAAGCAAGGAGACGGAGGCGCTCGTGAGGACGGTCTCAAACTTCATCCAAGTCGCCGGCCAGCAAGTTCGGTGGGGTCCGTATGAACGTAGCAAGGAGGTGACAAATCTGCTCGCGATGCAGCGTGCGTTCGGGGCTGGGTCTATTTTCTACTCCATAGCACCGGACGACGTGCACAACCCGCTGAGCGTTCTGCTCAGTACACCGCACCAGGGGACGGACAAGTTCCCGCACGCGGTGAACTCTCGCGACGCGTTTTTCACCTCGCTTCAGGGCACCGACAGTGCGGCTCGTGCCGCCTTTGGCTCGACTGAAGGCGGGATCAGTTGCGAGGAGGGCTATCTGCAAAATCTCGCGTCGAAGAATCCTGTGGCTATGATGATTGCCTTTGACTGCCTGTTAGACAATGTGCAGACAAACCTGCTCGGCCTCGACCCGGGGGAATTGACATCAAAACCGCTGGCCGAGGCGACACCTGGCCTGTGGGGCAGGCTGGCGGCGAACCGGCACGTTATCGAGACCAACAAGCGCCACGCTCCGCACGTGCACGGCCAGACCTATGGGGGCGGACATCCCACTCTGCTGGCGCACGTCGCGGAAATCGGAGAGCTTCGGAGCAAAATTATGGAGCTTATGGATGGGCACGTACAAGCTGAGATTCCGCTCGAGTATCACGCACTGCACGTCGCCTGGGAGCAGCTGGTTGGCCAGAAGAAGGATCGGCAGTGGTATCGCCGGGATGCGTCGTGCGAGATTCCGGATCCGGATCGGCCGGATTCGACGGACTGGGAGGAACAGTGGACGCGTCACGTCATGTGCACGGTGATGAACCGACACCACCATCGGCATGCAGCACGCTGCCTTGACGGGAAAAGGGGGAAAACGCGCTGCTCATTGTGCATGCCGCATGTGCACGATATCGAACATACGACATTGTCCGAGCTGAAAATTCTTCGGGGCCCGAAGGAGGCCGGGGAGGAGGTTTGCGCTCCTTGCGACACTTTCGATGCTCTGGACGGAGAGGCACCGCAGCGTGCGGCACCGGGTCCACAGCCGCACACGTGCGGAACGTGCTTTGCCAAGAACCCGGAGGAAAGGGACGAGGAGCTGCTCCGACGCGGAATCATCTATGAAAACCACACCCCGTCGAATCTACCACTCGGGCGGGATCCGCGAGCACTCGTTGTTGACATGAAGAGCCGTGTGCCTCCTCGGCCGTGCGAATCGCTGATGGGGGAGTGCGTGGTTGAAAAGAACGAACTGGAGCACGTTGGCGAATTCGACGACGAATTGACAAATGCTGACGATTTGCTTTTGAAGCTACTCGCTCCGTTGCAGCCACTCGGAAGGCTCCTTCTCTCGGATGCCAACAGGTACCTATCGCGGCGTCTGTTCGAGACTCTGCTCACCAAGGAGATGCGGACAACTTTGCAAAGCAAGGCACCACCCGAATTCGACGCCGCGCTATTTTGTGTCGACTCCGATGATCCTGATGAGACTCAGCGGAGCGAACAGGTAGACCGTTTGCTTCGTGAATGGTGCGGTAAGGAATTCAGATGCAGGAACGGCCAAATTGCCACCTTCAACCGCGTGCTTGCTGGTTGCACGCGGGGAAATGCGGTGCCGTACTCTCTCGGAGCGGGGACGGCATCCCGAGCCGTCGGGATGTACTCCATCAAGTACATGGCCAAGAACAGCACGTCATTGGGCATGGCCACGAATGTGGTGGCTAGCGCTCACCAGTTGATGGCCAAAACAAAGGCAATGGCCAAGGCGACCGAAACCATATCCAAGGGCTTGAAGCGAATCACCACGCACCCCTCAACCGCGGAGGATGCCGAAACTGATAAGGAAACCCGGGCTGCAAAGCACTTTGCGGAGTACATTCTGAACCACTCAGACATTGAACTGGAGGCCACTCAGGCTGCCGCGCTGGTGCTCGACATGCCTTCCGCATCGGGTTCAACATGCAAAAAGGGTAGGTGCGCCACCTTCTACGGGGGATGGGAGGTCGAAAGGCTAGCACGGCTGGCTTGCGAACATGGTCCGGACATCGGCGATATCGACTTCTCGACATCTTCGTCAAAGGCTGAAGACGAGGGTGTGAGTGACTCCGATACTGAGGAAGAGGAAGAGGCGGGGTTCAGTGAGCCACAGGAGGGTGGTGGGAATGACGCTGATGGGGATGACTGGGAGTTGCAGGTCGACTGGGAAATGGCTGCTGGTGGCGAATCAGAGTGCGACGAACCCTGCCCTTCGGATTGTGAATTGGGCCAATCCGATAAACCTCCTTTGGACGCCCTTGATGCATTGGAGGAAGATTTGGACGCTATGATGGAATCGTGCGAGGACGATTTGGACGAATTGGACGAGTTGGACGAATTGGTCGATATGGAGGAAGCGGAGAGGCAACTTGCCAAGGAGAAGGCAGGAGATGCGACACTCGCCCCGGACCAGAAGAGAGATGTTTTGCTGCACAAGATTGCTGCCTCCACAATGGAGCAAGGCGCCGCAGCGAGCGTTTTCACCGATCACGAAGGCAGGAGAGTTGCGGTCTCCGATGCGCACATTTACGGGTACCGTGACATGATCTTGAAGAACGTAAATTCCTACGAATTCAAGCGGTTGTATGCTGTGTGCCCAATTCGGACAAAGAAGGACCAGGACTGGCAAGATGCCCTAGAAGCGGTGAACTTCGACAGCTCCGTGTTCCTCACCAATCAGCGCGGCCGGAAATGTGAACGGTTTCAGCTACGCTACCCGTGCCCCCTCTACAAGTCGCACTACATCCGCCGCCGGACAAAGTTCCCCATCCTTGCGCTGCTTGGCTGCTCCCCACCGCACCTCCCTACGAGCAACGACGACGAGGACGATGATGATGCCGGCACCAAGCAGCAACGAAAGCGTGCCAAATTCGCCCGCTTTGCTCTCGCCAACTTCAAGCCGTGGCACCTCAGTTCACTACCCAGGCCGGATGAGCCGAGTGCGGTTGTCACCGCGGCTCCACCGGTGCGCCTCGACTGGGATGCGTGGAAGGAATGGGAACGGGCGCTCGTGGATGCAGCGCGCCTGAAAACCAGTCTCGAAATTCCAGATGACACGGACAGTCAGAAAGGTGACGAACCGAGCGAAGCGCGGAAAATTCGCACCATTGCAGCGGCGCGTCTTGCCGACATCGACTTTTTCGTGCATTGGGACGTTACACCGAAAACATCGTCGCTTCTGCACATGAAGCATCGGGAGTCGGCGTGCACCTGGTGGACAGAGGCCAACAAGCCTGGAGCGGACACTACCAGTACGAAGCGGAGCGGATCGGGGATGAGTGCAGCAGAAAAGCTCATTGAGAAGGCGAAACGCATCTTCTCGGGGGGCGACATTGAAAAACTCAAGAAGAGGGCCAAAGCCAACGATGCTTGGATCAACGGCATCCGGTTCGCCCACCCCGGATCGAAGAGAGGCTCTGATCCGTGCGATGACGCAACACGGGTCGAGCCGGCCGGGGAGCAGCTGCGCAAACTGTGGCCTTGCGCTGCCAAGCAGTCTGGCTGCGCCGGAAGCGGCTCGAACTACATCTCTGACTCGTCCGCCGCCGCTGTTGCGTACAACACCTCCCTTCGCGAGCCGTTGCCTGCCAAAGAGTTGCCCGAATTGATGAGTGAAACCTCAGAGATCGATTTGAGCGCGGCAGTTTCTGAGGCGAATACGCCCGAGCACGATGGCCCGTTTGCGGAGGTTACGGAGGAGGAGTATCTCGCCCTGGATCGAGATTGGCAAGAACGGCGCCGAATCGGGTCCGACGACCCGGGAAGTCCGCCGCTCAATCCGGAGCAACGCTGCGCTGGCCGGGCCTTCTATCGCGGGGTCCGGCTCCGGGCTCGGCTGAAAGCGATGGGAGCAACTTCGGACACTTTCGGGAAGGCCTTCAGCCGCGCCGGGCTGGACCCGACTGTGATGCTGCTGGGGCCAGGCGGTACGGGCAAATCCGAATTGGTCAACCAGCTGGCACAGCACATGGCCGACACCGGATGCGGCCATCTGCTGGTGACTGCCTACACTGGCGTCGCCGCAGCCCCGTTCTGTGGGCCAACGCTGCTACGCTTGATGTCGCTGTCAAGAAATAGCAAGGCGGTCGAGACAATTCGGAGGCCCGAGGGGAAAAAGCTGTCCGAGGTACGAGCCCGCTTTAAGGAAGAGGCCGGATTGGATCTTGAGCATGTGGGGGGGATTGTCATTGACGAGATCAGCTTCCTGAACGAATTCGTACTTGGCCATGTTGACGATCGGCTCCGCGCACTGAGTCCGGTGGATTGCCAAACACTGATGGCGGGCGGGTTGCCGATATTGCTCGCGGGGGACAACCACCAAAAGCCCATGCCGGGCTCCACGGGAGGAAACAACTGGTATAGTGCAATGGTGCGGTCTGCAATCGACCCCTCGGAGAGCCACATTGGCAACGGCTCCTCCTCCGCGCCGGCCTGTGGCCTTTTGCTCCTTCGTGCCTCTGCCAAGTTCGAGCTCAGCCGAATGGTCCGCATCGAGCCTGGTCAGGAGGAATTCGCAGCATTCCAACGCATGCTTCGCCGCACCGCTGTCAAACACCCGATTCCGAAGGAACTGCTCCAAAAGATCAAGAAGATGTCGGCAACGGACACCAAGGACGATGAGGAGTGGCGGTTTGCACCCGTGGGGGTACTCTCGCATTTGGAGCGGGACGTGATAAATGTCGATCAAATGTACCGCTTTGCAAAGGCCTTTGATCTGCCGCTCGTGCGGTGGAAGCTGGAAATCGACGGCATTGAAGGGGCCGGGGAGACGGAGGGTCTGCTCGGACGGCTCTACGAGGAGGAACGCCAATTGTGGGGCTACTTTGTGCCTGGCGCGCCGGTCTTCCTCAATCAAACCATAAAGGCAACCCGCCGACTCGTCAACGGGAGTGAGGGTCTACTCCACAGCTTGACGTTTGCGGACGGACGCGTCCCGAATGCCATCACGGATATCAAAGGTGGCTTTCAGGTTATCAGCTTGGAGAATTCCGAAGCTCCGGTTGCTGTCAACGTGACCGTTGGCAGCACAAAAGAGAAGCCCCACTTCTGGCACGGCAACAGATTGCCAGATCTGAGCTGCCAGCTTGCGGATTTGAGTGAGCACCATATCGTCGACGGGGAGCAAGTTATTCCACTTACCTTGAAGGAGGGGGAGAAGGCAATGGAACCGGACGAGATTGACCTCTACAGCAGTTTTGCGGCGAGCAGGCAGCTAGCAACAAAGATCGGAGTGTTCAGGCACCGGTACGAACTCGCGTTTGCACTCACAGATTATAAGTTGCAGGGCAGGACGCTTCGGAAGCTCGCCATCAACCTCCCTCACCGGCTGACGCAGCCGCACATGGACCTGAAGGCATTCTACGTACTCGTGTCTCGCGTCCGCCGGCTGGACGGCCTCCGGTGGTTGCAGTGGGAGACTAACGGCAACAGGCGGCTCGAATTGCAGGAGAGTGATGCCAACTTGCACGTCTACGAAGGCAGCTACGTGGAGCATGAAGGTGCGGTGTGGCGGTGGAGTGACGAGACGTGCGGCAAAGCCAGCCGCGAAGCGAGGCGAGCTGCGAGCAAAGCCAAAGCAAAGGCGCCGCTACCGAAGGCTGCACAAAAAGCGCCGCCACGCGGCAAGGCTGCGCCGAAGGCAAATCAGTCGGCAGCGCCACCAAAGTCAGCTCCGAAGGGGAAGGCGCCGCCACCAAAGGCTGCACAAAAAGCGCTGCCATGTGACAAGGCTGCGCCGAAGGCAAAACAGTCGCCGGCGCCACCAAAGCCAGCTCCGAAGCCAACGAAACCACCTCAAAAGCCAGCAAAGCAGCGAAAAGCGAGGAAACCCCCGAAGAAGAAGGAGACGCCGCCAGACTCCGCCATCAACAAAGCCCTGATCAACAACACTCTCTACCTCCGCCACCTTGGAATGAAGATTCCGCCCTTCTTGTATGCCACGTACTCAGTGATGCTCCAGAATGCAAGGAATGAGAATCAGGCGCACACCTCCGACACAGTAGCCCGGCTCGAGAGGGACCACCCGCAAGGTGAGGATGCGCAGTTGATGGCAACTCGGGAACGTCCCGATTGGCTCAGTCAGGCGCTTCAACACCTCAATCTGCGCGCTCGTGATATCGATTACCTCAACCAGACACCATGTGTGTCGACACTTCAATTCGAAAACTTTCTGGAATATCTCGGGTTCACTCTCAAGCCTGAGAGGCCAACTCGGAGTGAGGAAGGTGTGCAAGGCGGAACACAGATCGGGAACACATGCGGGCAAGTTTCCGGCGGCGCCGTTGCCAGAATGATTGTGTCCGAGGCAGATTGGTACAATATTGCACTCGATGAATGCGTGCGCGAGGAAAACATTCGCAGGATCAACCTCCTGATCCACATGGATGAGGTAGATTTCTTAACTTTCACGGGTGCGGATCAGCTGGTACACGGCATGCACACGGAAGTGTGCCACCTGAAGGACATCGATGCGCCACAGTGGGAAAACAGGAATGCAATTCCACCTGACTTGCCTCCGTTTTGTCGCGACCCGATATTCCGCGTCGGATCTTTCGATTACGCTCTAGCACTGATCGCGAGGGACGTGTGGGAAGTTGTGAAAGGGAACTCGGCTGGCTTCCCGTTTCGTGCTATCAGCAGCAACACAAAGTGCAGCAACCACAGAGGTATGCATTGGATGACTATCGCTTACAGCATCGAGGTGAAACCTGACAGTGAGCAGGCGCTCGCGGCTATTGCGGCGATGACACCAGACGAGTTCACGCTTTTTGACTTAACCCCACGAGCACATTTCGACCGTTGCGATCTAGACAGCGACTAAAGTGTGGCATTTTGTTATATTTTGTATGTATAAATCTTGAAAGATCACAAATACAAAACTCAACACTTCGGCCCTCCCCACTCCTCCTTCAACTGGGCGTGCTCCGGTTCGAAAGATACGAAAGAACCGGAGCAGAGAGACTTTTGAAAATCGAACAGAAGATTAGGGATTGAACAAACAAAAACTCTCCCTCTCTCACGGCCGACAAACACATTTTTGAATTTCGAAGAAAAGAAATCACTCTGCGCACCACCCACTCGTGTCAATTTTCCTTCACCACCTCAAATTCTTCTCAGCCGCTTCACCGAAAGGCAACGAATTCCCAGTGCGTTTCATTGGCTGTGTCGAAACAACTTGGACGTTTAGTCAACTGTGGCGCTGGAAATTGGCTTAGATTCCTCTTACAACGCCAGGCTTTAGAAGCCTCTTTACAGAAGACACGCACCAAATGCGTCTTAACCAATTAACTCCAGAGGACCTCGAGTACTTACGCCAGGTGAGTCGCGACCAGACAGCCTTTTCCATTTCTCAACCAGACAGCAATTTCTTTTTCTAAAATTCTTTTTCTCGGATGGAAGGTCTACCTGTCCACCTGTCCTCGATACCGCAGTCACTCGACCGACGGGAGGGCGTCGACTCGGCTCTGCGTTCCTGGATGCACCAGTCTGAACCAGCGGTAGATATAGGGTGCCATTCTTTCAAAAAAAATCGGTAACGAGGGGGGATTCTATTACGAACAGCACGGGAATATCGCGTGGATCTCCAAGCAGATCAAAGCAGAGATTTCTGGTATGGGACGGACGACGCCGGCGGGGCCGTCCACTGGCTGGCGACGTCTCTGCTGGCGACGTCTCCACGCCGCGTGCGCGATGCGGACGCCGGCATTGAGGTACGAACTGCCCGACGACCACGACGGGGTTGGACGTCACCCTCAAAACCCGACGGGGCTGAACGTTGGGGTCCTCGACTTCGAGCGGGGAGGCAGTGGCGACGTGGTCTCGCGAGTGGTCCTCGGCGAGGCGATCTTTGCTTCAGACGAGGACAAGGTCACTTACCAGAAGGTCCTGTCGCCTGCGACCGCGGACGACGCCAGGCACATGGTCATCGACGTAGACCGCGCCAACCGGCACGTCCTCGAACAGGAGGTGGCCCTGGCCCAGGCGATCAAAAACCGCGAGGTGGCGAGCAAGTACCAGGCGGATATCGTGGAGACCATCGAGCAAGTGTCGGACACGAAGCCGCCCATGAAACTCTGCGGCCCGGAGGACCTGAAGGTCCTGGTCGGCCAACTCGCGCGTGCCCAGGAGGACGCGGCAGTGGCGATCAAGAAGGAGAAGGTGGCACGGGCGCAGCTCGAGCTCGCACGCGCGCAGGCCAACAACGCCGAGATGCAGGTTCGCGCTTTCAACTTGACGCTGAGCCTCAAGCACGAGAACGACACTCTCAGCAAGATCGCCAGCGACGGCGCGTCGGATCTCTACAACCTGTGCACTGTCTCTTATACACATCTGACGCTGCCGACGAATAGAGA
>OJFS01000801.1_pt1 | contig 10296 bp, 8 predicted proteins | sample 1594231 | NCBI WGS metagenome assembly OJFS01 (sample SAMN05416847, study PRJEB24817) | seawater metagenome | isolation source: Sea water | place: Canada:Atlantic | collected 2013-07
GGCTCGGAGATGTGTATAAGAGACAGGCCGCAAGCCGCTCAAGGCCTGCAAACGCTGCCCCTACAAGTAATAGCCCAAGGAAAATCCATTTCACTACTTTTATTAACTGTGCCATAAGTTGATATCCGTCTCGTTTTTATTATCGGTGTCACTCGGTAGCCACAGCTAAGGCTAGAGTCTGGGGTAGAATAAGAGCTAGAGTACGAGCTAGCAATCATAGAGTGACTTAGCTACTGTAGGCAATCACGAACATTCATTCTACTGAGCCTCGGTTGGGCCTACCGACTTGACGCTCTACTTAACAAGCCTTTTGTAGGTTAAGCGACCTTCTTAGGTCAGGAGACCTTCATCATGCGCGCATTGTTTCGCTTTATTGCTACTCTCCTTTTTATCCTCATCATTGGTGTTGGCCTTTTTTTCATCGGCATGCGGTTTCACGATGGCCCGCTAGAAATAATCTCAGGCGGCCCATTTAAAAGCGGCGAGCTGAGCTCAACACCAATAAGCTGGGATTTTATTAAAGATCGGCAAGAAATCGAATTTCAAACTCTCGATCCGACCACATCACGCACCGTTTGGCTCGGCGTCGTCGAGGGACGTCTATTTCTTGTGAGCGGGTACATGAACACCGGTTACGGAGGACTTTGGAAGCAGTGGCCTCACTACCTCAGCGAAGACGACCGTATCATTCTGAGAATCGATGGCAAGCTCTACGAACAACGCCTCGAGCGTGTCATAGGCGGCGAGATCGTTGCGCCAGTGCTCTCAGAGTTTGGTCGCAAATACGGATTCGGGGCAGTAAGCGACGATTCGTCGGTGACAAGCGGCGATACATGGATGTTCGAGGTGTTGCCTCGTTAACTCTTTGTTGCTCACTCTTCCTCGCGAGCCGCGTGCGAAATGTCTATACTTGTCGACTTTTAAACGACCGCAAATACGCGCGTTATTTTAAGAGGACATAATATGCAGGCAATTAGAATACTTTGCGTCGGCGGGACTATCGATAAAGTCTATTTCGATGCGTTGAGCGATTATGAAGTCGGCGTTCCTTACGCGCTCGAAATGCTCGAAGAACTCAATCTTAACCTCGACTGCCGGGTGACCTCGCTCATGCGCAAAGACTCGCTAGAAATGGACGACGCCGACCGCGCGCTCGTGCGCGACGCAGCAGCGCAAACCGAAGAGGAGCTTATTGTTATTACCCATGGCACCGATACTATGGTCGACACAGCAAATGCACTAAGTTCACTTTACAGCGAGAACAGTTGCACAAGGACTATTGTGCTGACTGGTGCGCTGACGCCAGCGATTTTCAAAAAATCGGACGCCATGTTTAATCTCGGTGCAGCATTAGCTGCCGTGCAAACGATGAAACCCGGCATCTATATTGCCATGAGTGGCCAAGTTTTTTCCTTCGATGCAGTGAAAAAAGACAGAGAAGGCCAACGCTTCGTCGCGGTCTAGACGAACGTGGATGTTCAATTGCTGAAAATACTACTCATCGAACAGTGCTGAGTTCTGTGCGGCAATGTTCATATAGTCGCGTTTAAACCCTGCGAGCAAATAACCTTCGGCAATCAGTTTATCCGTCGCCTTCTCATATTGCATAAGGTAGTCATCAAAGTCTCGATACAGCTCATCGAGCGAGCGGCGCGCATCGCTCGACTGCGCTGCTGCCACCGCATTCGCAGGCAAAGGAATATAGCCTCCCGATAAACGCGCCAGCGAAAGCGGCGCGCCTGTCGCCACGGCACGGAGGTTCCACGGGACGAAAGTCGCCAAGGGGACTTGGGTAAGCGGCGGCAACACCGTCGTCTCGGTCGAATCGTTATTGTCCAGATTAACAGCCGGTACCAGCGGATTATAATAGCCCCTCGCGGTTTGCGGATGCGTATCGATTATTCGCTCGCTCTCCCAGCGCATACCGTAATCCGCGGCACCAGGTCGGTATATCGCTCTCGGATGGTTAATCCCAGGTAGTGGATTCCACGCGTCGTGGTTTATTTCTTGACCGTTATGCGAGGCGACCAAACTGCCATCAGCGATACGCGGATAGCGAGACGGCGGCGGCTCTGCATCCTCGGCAATCCACCTCACCATCGCCACCATCAAAGACTCAGATAGCGGAGACCACCGGTTAGGATTGGGCGCCAGTTGCCCAGACGATGCCGGGCGCGGCAGACCGCTGCCTGAGCCATGCTGCGACCCGCCCAAGGTATAGAATCTTACACCGTTTGGCAGCACAGCATCTTCGGTGCCTTCGGGATTCGTATGCGGAAGCGAGCCACCGCGCACCCAGTACTCATTTGAGGTTTGGATGTGCATAATTTTCGGTTCTGTGCTGCTAGCGATAGACCTCTTTAATACGCCGTCGCTACGACCACTAAAAGGATCGATGCTTTCGCCATACGTAAAAGGAAAGTAGTCGTTCGGGTAGAGATGGTTGGAGTGATGGCCGTTGGTTCTCGTCGGCATCGCAAAACGAAGATTAAACATGCCGTAGCCCGCGCCGGCGATAACCGGTATCACTGCATCGAAAACACGCCTTCCCTCAAGATCGGCGTTAAAGCCCTCGTAAACAAATTGTCGCAGGAGTCGTCCGCTCTGAGAAATACCCCACGCTGCAGTATGGTTGATGCTAGGCAATGCAAGCTGCGTGAGCTGTGTATCGCTCTGGCCACCAAAACGAATCAACGAAACAAGGTCGCGAATCGCTGTCATTCCTGCGCCAGACAACACCGGGTCTTGCGCTTCATAGATAAGCTCATAAATGAGACCCGGCTCGAACCCTTCCTTAAGCATTAACTCAACAAGTGGCTGATTAGCGTCTTTCTGCGGCGTTACCTGTAGCTCGAATTCATCGCGCGAAATAAGTTCTCGCGCATCGTTCTGATAAAGCCGCTTGGTTAGTCTTGCTACAGCGAGACCTTCGCGAGTGGGCGTGTACGCCAAATGGCCGCTGCCCGCTATATTTTCGGTGAACGAGGGGCTTCCTACTGTTACCTCATAGCGCACATCGCCGGTTATCGCCGCACCGGCGTTCTTCACAATAGGTGAATGTAATCGGAGTCTTTCAGGGCCCGCGCTTATTTCGTTTATCCAGCCAGTAACAAGATAGGTGTAGCCTAATTTTGACAGCGGGTGATCAAGGCCTGCCTCTGGCGGAACACGGCTACCGCCGCGATTATTCACATTGTAGTAAAGAACGTCGGTTGCAATGTTGGCAGAAGGAACAAGGAGTTTAAAATCCGCCGAATACTCAACCAGCCCCTCGGCATTTGTTGGTGCTAAGGCCAAGTCGACAACGGCCGCGTTCGCTGCCTCGTTTGGGTCGAGCGTAAAGTGGACTACCCCGGTTATCGACTCATAGCTAAAGTTTACATCGGCAGTAGTAAGGGTATCGCGCGAAGCGACATCGATAGACACGACCTCGGCAATCGAAGGTGCAGTAAAAAGGCTGCTGAGAGCGAGCCCGGCTAAAGCTAGCCTCAAACAACGCGGTGACTGATCGCGGCGATATCCCATCATTACTCTCCCTAGTAATTGTAGCTAGGGAGTTTTGTGTATTTAACGTAAGGAGTCAACGGCAGCGGCAGCGTCTATTCGACGCTGCAATCGGCGTTGATAGAGCCAAGGAACAAGCGCGGTGAGAATCGAACCGATGACCAATAGCACAGCGCCCGCAATGGAGAGCAACCCAAGCCTGTCACTAAAGGCATAGTCGGGTAGAAAGAAAACCGTCAGTTTAAGTGAGCCTATGGTAAACAGCGGCGCCAGCGCTAGCACCGCACTCACTTTCGAGGCGTCCCAGCAGCTCATCGCCTCGGCGAAACATCCATAGGCGATCACCGTATTGATACAGCAAAATGCAAGAAACGAAAACTGCACAGGTGTCAGGTCGAACACCAATGAAGGAGACACCAACGGTAACAGCACAGCAATTGAGAAGGCGTAAATCACGCTCAATATCTGCACCGGTGTATAGCTTTTGAGAAGCTGCTTTTGTAGGAGCGCGTAGATAGTCCAAGTTATCGCTGCTGCTACCACGATCAGCACACCCACAGTCTGATCGTTCTCAAGACTGTTTAGCTCGAAAAGTCGTTCATTAAAGAACAACAAAAGCCCGCCTACGATGAGCAGCGTGCCCAATTTTTGTACGGCTAGAAACGGTTCTCGGTAAATCACCACACCGCCGAGGATGAGGAACAGCGTACTCAACTGAATCACCGCCTCGCTCGTCTCGCCATTGACGAAATTAAGACTGAAGGAAAAGAAAAAATAGTTTGCGCAGAGGCTGGCCGAGGCAAGAAGCAAAAACCATTTTGTCATTGTTGGCGCAGACACCAGCCTAGGAAGCTGTTTAGTTGCAGCGAGCCATACCCAAAGCACAACTCCCGCAATGAGAAAGCGATACCAAACGATTGTCGTCGCATCCATGCCCGAAAGCACTTCTTTAAGCGCAACAGGCAGCATGCCCCACATCACCGCGGCGGTTAGCGACAAGAGAAAGCCTTTAAGGTTGCTCTGGGGAGCTGCATCGATGGACGACATGTTAGGAACACTCGGCAAAAAGGAGCGGCATCCTAGCATGAAAGCGCGACAGCGTAACCGGCAAGGCAATCGGAAAGAATGCCACCGACTACCAGACAGAAACCGGCGGAGTGTTAACTAAGATGCAGCGCGCTAGAGAAGCGCGCGCTGAGAAACTCCATTTGATCGGCGAGCACATTGTGGTTAGACAAATACAGAAACTCGTATTGGTTGGGCACGAAAGGCACAGCCAATAGCTCCATCCCTGCCTGCTCGGGAAGCCTGTCTGCTTTGCGATTATTACATCGCCTGCAGGAGGTCACGACATTCGTCCAAATATCGAGGCCGCCTTTGGACAGCGGATGCACATGATCGCGGGAAAGCTCATGATAGCCAAACGTTTTGCCACAATAGAGGCAGAGGTTGCAGTCACGTCGAAAAAGGAATTTGTTCTCGAGAGGAGGGTCGGCGAACACGTCGTGAACTTTGCCACCGCAGGCAACAATACTAGGCAGCTTGAGCACCGACTGGATACCGCTGCGATTCAGTCCGCCACGCATCTCGAAGACGGTGTCGCCCAATGACCAGATAACCTGCTCTTTAACAAGCAGCGTCGCGGTCTCTTCGCGCGTGAGCCAGCTTACCGGAATACCCGCTTTGTTCAATCTTAGAATCTTCGCATTCACACCAAATCACTCGCCTCCAAGGACATTGATCGATCACGCTCGTTTCTTTACTGACTGATACTTCTTAGCCTTTCTACTTCACTCTGAGTCTACACCTGTAGGGGCAATACTACACGCGGCTCTCTATCTTCTGCTCTCTTCTCTTGCTCTCTATCGGGTATCGGCACGAGACGATTCTGCTCCAGTGTAGACAGGCTCCGCTAGCCTCGAAGCGCGGCGGCTTCTAGCTTGCGCTGGCGCCTGCGTTCGGGCCCGCCGCTAGTCAGCCAGTAGAGTCCGTGAATGCCAATTAGCATGAGGGCGAATAGCGGCAGCGTGCCATAGTCGGCGCCGCCAACCTGAAAATAGAACACCGCGTTATAGTCGCGATTCTCGGTTGGATGGCGCGCGGTGACGACACCAATATAGGCGCCTTTCTCTTCGAATGTGTATTCGGTGCTGTAATAGCCGCCATCTTCGATCCGCGGCTCTTCATAGAATACCGTGAGCGCGTCGAGGTCTTCTATCGCTTCGATATCGGACCACGCTGCGAAGCGGCCGAGCTTATCAACGTCTTTTACGATACGCAGATCGATTAGCATGTCGGGCAGCAGCTCATGGAGGTATTCCATAACGAACACAGAACGTGCGACATCGGGGATGTCCTCGCAGTGCTCTTCGGCCTCGCTCTGTTCAGGCTGGAAAACGGTGAAGTGAGCTTGCAAAAAATTGATGCTAATCAGACAAACGTCATCTTCGAACGCGACGCCGCCATGACCAAACGCCGGTGCAGACGTAAAGAGCAGCGCAGCGCTGAGGAATACTGGGAGGAGTCGGTTCATTCTCTGTCTCAATTTATCAGTGTGATGGTGCAGTGGTTCAACCGGCTCGCTGCCGGCTTCACCTACCAGGCGATGGTCGAGCCATCGTAGTTATAAAACTGACCTGTGTTGGCGCCGCTTAGGCCATCGATCACTTTCAGCATCCCGCTGACACTCTCGGGCGCATCGATGTTGCCATTAGGCCCGCCCATATCGGTGCGGACCCAGCCCGGATGCAGCGTCGTGGTCGCTATGCCCTCGGGTGCAAGATCTATTGCAAGGGTTTTTACGACCGAATTAAGTGCCGTCTTCGAGCTGCGGTAGATGGTTGAGCCGCCACGGCCATTGTCTTCGATCGAGCCCATCTTCGAGCTGATATACACCAGCTTCTTGCCACTACTTTTACGTACGTTCTCGATAAGCAGTTGTGTTAGCAACATCGGAGCAACTGCATTCGTGAAGAGAACCTCGGCCATCGCCGGCCCCTCAATGCGGCCAAAATTGGCGTCGCGCGGCCCGTATATTCCAGCATTGTTGATAAACACATCGATTGGCTCGCCGTTAAGCAGGTCGACAGCCTCGCGCATCGACGCCTCATCAGTCACATTCATCTCAACGAGCGAGAGCTGGCCGCTGTGCTTAAGTGTCAGCGCAGTGAGGTCAGTCGCTGTCGCGATATCGCGGCAGGTGGCAATCACGCGCTGCTTGCGCGACAGAAGCTGCTGCACAAACTCAAGGCCGAGGCCACGATTACAGCCAGTGATGAAATAGGTGGACGTTGACATAGCGAACTCCGAGCGGGTGAAGGACTTGGGGCAATCTCTGATCAGCATGACCGGTTCTCTCTACTATGAGTCACAGCACGAACTGGTATACTTTTGCGATTATACCTCAGGAGATCTTAAAACTGTGGCTGAAGTAGGTCGTTAGTCGTTTATCGCTAGTCGCTTAACGCGAGTCGGTTAGCACCTGAGAATACGTTTTAAAGAGAGACTGCGACTATCATGACGACACACAACCTCACGCTCCGCCTCATTACCGCCGCGCTCGGCGCGCCCCTCTTGTTGGCGGGTAATGCCTATGGGCAGAATGCGGCGACGCAGCAAAATGTCGAAGAAATCGTCGTGATAGGTGTTGTGCCGGGTGGCGCGGGCATCGACCGAAATAAGATTCCCTATCCCGTGCAGACCGCAGATGCAACCGCAATACAGCAGGCCGACAATGCCAGCCTAGCGGACTTTCTCCGCCGCGGCTTCGGCAGCGTCACGCTTAACGACGCGCAGAATAATCCGCTGCAGCCGGATCTTCAGTACCGCGGCTTCACCGCCTCCCCATTGCTCGGCCTTGCACAGGGCTTAAGCGTCTATCAGAACGGCGCACGCATCAACGAGCCGCTAGGCGACTCGGTCAACTGGGATCTCATGCCCCAATCGGCTATTGCCGGCGTAACGCTAACCGGCGGCACAAATCCCCTCTTCGGCCTCAACAGCCTCGGCGGGTCGCTCGGTATTCGTATGAAAAACGGCTTCGAATTCGAAGGCTCTCAGCTCGGCGTGCGCACCGGCTCGTTCGGACGCACGACCGCATTCCTCGAGACTGGAGGTAATAACTACGACGGCTCCGAAGGCTTTGCCTATTACCTTAACGTCGAGTCGTTCGACGAAGACGGCTGGCGCGACCAGTCCGCTTCAGAGGCGCTTAACGCCTACGCAAGCGTCGGCTGGCGCGGCGAGCGCGGATCGATTAATGCCGATCTTCAGCGCGGCGACTCGAACCTGCGCGGCAACGGCGCGGCGCCAGTCGAGTTATTGGCACTAAATCGTGCCGCGGTTTTTACGGCGCCCGACATCACCGAAAACGATCTGCTGATGGCGGCGCTCGACTTCGCGTTCGAGCTCACGCCCACGCGCACTCTTAGCGGCAACCTCAACAATCGCCGCAACACAACCGACGCCTTTAACGGCGACGGCTCCGAGTTCGCCGTGTGCAGCTTCGGCGGTAGACCAACGCTTATCGAGGCGATCGAAGACGACGACCTCGAAAAGATTGGGATCGACGACGACGATCTCTGTGACAATCAGTTCGCCAGCACCGATGCGCTAGAGGACTATCTCGATAGCCTAGGTTCTGACGACGAGTTCAATCTCGAAGACTTCACCGACGACCTCTCCGGCACCAGGAGGCTCAGCGACGAGGCTATCAACAACATTAGCCGACGCACGCAGCGCAGCCGCGGCATAGACCTGCAGTGGAGCAATACCGCACCAGTAGCAGGCTTCGACAACCAACTCATCGTGGGCGGCGCCTATTTCCGCGGTCTGTCTACTTTCGATTCAGTGCTCGAGCTATCCGAACTAGACCCTATCACGCGCGTGACCACCGGGCTCGGCACGGGCACATTTGTCGATGCCGAGGCTACCTCTGTCACAACGGCGACACGGTCAACCAGCCTATACTTCACTAACGCAACCCAGCTAACCGACTCACTCGCGCTTACCCTATCCGCGCGTGCCAACGACACAGACATCAGGCTGCAAGATATCAGCGGAGTGAGACCCGAACTCAACGGCGAACATCGCTTCCTACGCGTCAACCCTGCCGCCGGTCTCACCTGGCAGGCAAATGAAGATACGATGCTCTACGCGTCTTATAGCGAATCTTCGCGCGCGCCAACGCCTATAGAACTTGCCTGCAATGAGGGTGTTTTCGAGGTTGCTCAGCGCCACGCTCTCGAGCGTGGCGACGACCCCGACGACATAGACTTCGAATGCCGACTGCCTAACGCCTTTCTAGCCGACCCGCCGCTAGAGCAGGTCGTCGCTAAGAATATCGAACTCGGCGCAAGCGGCACTCTCGTGCTACCCATAGCGGCCCTCGGCGCTCTGCAATACGAGGTCGGCTTATTTAACACTACAAACCGCGACGATATCCTCTTCCAAACTACCGGCCGCTCGACCGGACTCTTCGCCAATGTCGACAAGACTCGGCGCCGAGGTTTCGAGGGCAAGGTACTAGGCAGCGCAGGCGCGCTGAGTTGGATGGTTGCCTACAGCCATATTGAGGCAACGTTCGAAGCCGACTTTAACGCACTCAGTCCGAATCACGACTTCGCCGACGATGAGGGTGAAATTGCGATTTCAAAGGGCGACAGCATACCCGGCATTCCAGAACAACAATTCAAACTTGTCGCCGACTACGCGCTCACCCCGCGCTGGCAGTTGGGGTTAGACATGCTTGCCAACAGCGGCCAAACCTTAAGAGGTGACGAATCAAACCAACTCGCACCCACCGCTGGCTATGCCATACTAAACCTGCGCACACGCTATGCCTACAGTGATCGATTCGAGCTATACGCCCGCGTAGATAATCTCTGGGACAGAGATTATGAGACTGTTGGTTTGCTAGGGGAGGAACCGGGCGAGGTCGACGTGCCGCTGATATCCGAGATGACCATTCCGCGGTTTTTGGGTGCGGGTCAGCCGCGCGCTGCGTTTGTTGGACTCCGGGTTAGGTTCTAGCCGATTTCTCTGCCACGCTCTTCCACGCTCTCCTGCTGGCTGCTACTGCGCCCAGGAGAGAGCGCAGATTAGTGAACCAGTTTGCGCTTAACGATCACGAAGAAAATTTACCGCACGATCCGGAAAATCGGTGAATGCGCCATCGATCCCAGCCTCGAAGAAAAACGCCTCAAGCATGTCCTCGAAGCTGTCTGCCCACTCAGCCACCTGACCCTCGTCTGCCCTGAAAGTATACGGATGCACCTGCATGCCGTTGGCATGCGCAAGCGCCACAAGGTTGCTGATCCTCAGGTTGCCCGGCGTAGAATCAGGCGCAATGAGAAGGCTTTTGTCTGGACCAAAGCCGTCGGCGTAGCGCCCTACTTCTTGCATGCCGCTTTCGTTAAACATCCACTGGTATTCTTCGTCGTCGCCAACGAGCATGACCAGCTTTAGGTCGATGCCGGCCTCGGGGAGGATCTCGTCGCGTAGGCGTTTAACCTCTTCCCAGCTAAAGGTTTGCAAGAATACCTTTTGCTCTTTGCTCGCATAGCCATAGGCCTTGAGTTCGGCCACCACTGCGCGGCCAAGGTCTTTGCCTTCGGCCAAATGAAATTCGGGTGATTTTATTTCGGGATAGATACCTACGTCGCGTCCCGTAGACTTATTCATCCCTTGAATCAATTCTAACTCTTCGGCCAGCGTCGCAATGCGAAACGAGGAAGTGTTCATCGGAAAACGCGCGGCGTAGCTCCTGTCTCTTATACACATCTGACGCTGCCG
>OJFS01000809.1_pt1 | contig 10238 bp, 8 predicted proteins | sample 1594231 | NCBI WGS metagenome assembly OJFS01 (sample SAMN05416847, study PRJEB24817) | seawater metagenome | isolation source: Sea water | place: Canada:Atlantic | collected 2013-07
CTACACCTCTCTATTCGTCGGCAGCGTCAGATGTGTATAAGAGACAGCTTGTAAATCATTTAGCATTTTTTAATTAGACCTGGGTTTTTCTCTGGCTTTACCAATTTTCACGTTTTTTTAGTTTGGAATTAATAAAAACCAATTTTTAGTATATAGAAATAAAATTCGTATGTCTTATATGAACCGGTAAATGTCTTGATTGGAAAAGTGAAACATATCTACAGTGCTTTAATAGACGGCTATTCAGGGTAAAAATTAATTTAACGAGTAAGCCATGATCAGCGTCTTCGATATGTTCAGTATTGGTATAGGGCCATCAAGTTCTCATACCGTTGGGCCCATGCGCGCTGGCATCGCCTTTTGTGAACAGCTGAAGTACCTTCAGTTATTTGAGCAGGTTGATGAAGTGCGTGTAGAGTTGTTTGGATCGCTAGGGCAAACGGGTAAAGGGCATGGCACGGGAAAGGCGGTTATATTAGGCCTTCAAGGTTTTACCCCAGAGTCTATTGAGATAGAAAGTGTCGAGCGCAATTTGGCTGATGTTGCACATCAACAATGGCTAAAATTGCATGGCCAGCGACAGGTTATTTTTAAGCGTGAAAACGCTATTGTATTTCATCGCCGCAAAACACTGCCCCTTCATGCAAACGGTTTAACCTTCCATGGGCTTCAAGGGCAACGCATAGTCGCTAGCCAAAGTTACTATTCCATTGGTGGCGGTTTTATATTGCGGGATGAAGACTTCCATCAAGAAAAGGCAGCAGCGGTCCAACAAGACGATAAAAGCGTACCTTACCCTTTTTCCTCAGCGTCTGAATTACTGCGTTTATGTAAAGAGCACGGGTTATGTATTAGTTCTCTGATGTTGGCAAATGAAAGCGCATTGTGTAGTAACGGTGAAGTTAAACAGAAGCTATGGCACCTGTGGCAGGTTATGCAAACCTGTGTATCTAATGGTATTGCCAACGAGGGAATTCTACCAGGAGGCTTAAAAGTCACACGGCGTGCCCCTAAGTTATTCCGCCGACTTCAAAATGAACGTACCACCGATCCTATGCAGGCAATGGACTGGGTTAACTTATTTGCATTGGCTGTAAATGAAGAGAATGCGGCGGGCGGTCGAGTGGTTACTGCACCTACTAATGGTGCGGCAGGCATTATTCCTGCCGTACTGCATTACTATGAAAAGTTTGTTCGCCCGGTAGATGAAGATATTGCGGTACGGTACTTACTGACGGCAGCGGCGATTGGTATTTTATACAAGAAGAATGCGTCTATTTCTGGGGCTGAAGTAGGTTGCCAAGGTGAAGTGGGTGTGGCTTGCTCTATGGCCGCTGGGGCGTTAACCGAGATACTTGGGGGCACGGTAAGCGAAGTTGAGAATGCAGCTGAAATTGGCATGGAGCACAATTTAGGGCTAACGTGCGACCCTGTAGGTGGCTTAGTGCAAGTGCCTTGTATAGAAAGAAACGCGATGGGAGCGGTAAAAGCGATTAATGCCTCTCGACTGGCGCTTCGGGGTAACGGCGATCAAAAAGTCTCCCTCGATAAAGTGATTAAAACCATGCTTGAAACCGGCAACGATATGAAATCAAAATACAAGGAAACCGCTCGTGGAGGCTTAGCGGTTAATATTATAGAATGTTGATATAAATGCGTGGGTGATTGAGCTCACAAGCCTGTAACGCACAAAGCATTGAAAAGCTGAAGAATGTTAAATAGTGCCCTCTGCAAATAAGACATTCAGGTCGTACACTATACTTGGGAAGTGATTTTTAGCATCCAGTCAAAGAAGTGTTTAACATCAGGTTTGTCTTTGTCTTCCTTGCGACAAATAATACCCCAGCTTCCAGAAAACGTGGTTTCATGCTCACAGGGCTTTACCAATCTACCCATGCGTAAATCATCGTCTATAAAGGGCCCATTCACTAACGCCACCCCTTCATTATTAATGGCCATTTCAAGGGCAACAGCTTTTGTATCTACCACCATATAAGGTGTAATAACATTGGGTGTAAGATTGGCGCTCTCAAACCACCGCTTCCAATAATCTACTTCGGTTTCTACAGACAGTAGGGGTAAATCTAATAAATCTTCGGGTGTTAATTTACCATCGTATTTTTCAAGCAAGGTTGGGCTACACACCGCGTATACACGGGAGTCGAAAATGGGCTCCCAATAATACCGGTCTGAAGGCGCGGTATCGCAATACACTATGCCTACATCCGAAGATTCTTCGTCGAATTCCCATTTCGAAGCATATGTATCAAGTTGAACATTTACCGTGGGGTGTTCATCGTGAAAAGCGGGTAATCGGCGAGCCAGCCAGCGTATAGATAGGGTGACATAAGTTTGTACTCGCAGTGGCGCGTGCTCTACCGCTTTTTTAACCGTTGCCACACCTAAAGCAAGTTGCTCAAGAGCTTCTAGAACATAGGGGTAAAACAACTTTCCTTCATCGCTAAGAATGACATTTCTGCCGTCGCGATTAAATAGTTTTACTCCTAAGTGTTCTTCTAAGTTTTTGATTTGATGGCTAATCGCTGGATGCGTTAAATTTAACTCTTCCGCCGCAGCGCGGTGGCTCAGCCTGCGTGCAGCGGCCTCAAAACCGCTTATGGTACTGAGTGGCGGAAGTAACCGACGTTCCATTTAGAGACCTTAATCATTGAAAAATTATCACAACATAACTACCAAACAATGGCGTAAAATCCAACTAATAACTAAAGATAGACCCGCTAAAGTAGTTGTTTTCACACCTAAACGCATAAGCTTAAAGGCATTAACCTTAAGCCAATAAGATGAAGGCAACCCGTTCAGGTTGCCTTCTAGTAAAGGTGCTGCCTAGTGCAATGTTTTCTTAGTTAAGCTGCGATAAATGGAAATAATGGCTTTAGTAATCGCTTCTTAGTGGCACCACAACTTCGTAGCCTTTTGCTTCTGGCTCGTCGTCAACCATAAACGCCGGAAAGCCTTTACCAAGTACTTTAACGTCGCAAGCATCTTCCATTCGGCGAATGATATTAGGCGAATATTCACGAGGGCCGTAGCGCTCTTCACCATCTTTAAATATATCTACCATTAAAGGTGCAAGCTCTAAAGGTATGCCTGCGCGCTTTGCCACTTCGTCAAACAGGCCAACATCTTTGGATACCAAATCCATAGTAAAGCCAATATCACGGCTACCGTTAAGTATTACCTGAGATTCAGTTTCGTGAACGAACGAATTACCCGATGACGCTTTAATGGCTTCATAGGCTACGTTCATGTCCATCCCCATCACTTTAGAAACCGTCAATGCCTCTGACAATGCAGCAAGGTGCACTGTGCAAAGGTAGTTAGTCACTACTTTTAGGGTTGATGCAGAACCAAGCGCGCCAGTGTGAAGCACACGTCTGCCCATAATGGTCAAAATAGGTAGAACGGTATCGAACGCTTCACGGTCGCAGCCTGCAAAAATAGAGATGTTGCCCGTATCGGCACGATGGCAACCTCCAGATACTGGGCAATCGACAGGCATGGCGCCTTTTTCTTTTACCAAGGCGCCAATGCGGCGAACTTCAGCTTCATCGGTTGTACTCATTTCTAGCCAAATCTTACCAGGACTAATACCTGCCAACACGCCGTCTTCGGCTTCCATAACGTGAGAACATGCGGCTGGAGAAGGCAAGCATGTGAATATAACATCACACTTTTCAGCTATCTCTTTTGCTGAGTCGGCAGACTTGGCACCACGTGCAACAAAGTCTGCGACGAATTCTGGATTTAAATCTCTAACGGTAAGGTCGCAGCCGTTACGTATTAAGCTTCCTGCTAATTTGCCACCCACATTACCTAATCCGATGAATCCTATCTTCATGTGTTTACCTTTTTATTATATTGCGGTGTGCCATTGCAAAGCACAGCTGTTGGCCTGTTGAAGTTCGTATAACTTCAAGAAAACCGATAGTTATATAAAAATGGATTAGGTAAAAATGATTAATTTTGGGTGTATGGTTAATTTTTCTAACCAATCATATTTTGGTTATTCGAGGCCTTGCTGACCTGGAGTGAGGCAAAAGTGAGACAAGAGGAAAGCAAGATCTTAGCAAGGGCGAAATAGGAATAAAGCGGTATGCCTTTGCACCGTGACAATCTTAATGAATAGCCATTTAGGGGGACCGCTATCGCTCTAAACGATGTGGGCAGACAATTGACGAGCGGCTTGAACCAGATTTTTTGAATAGTCTCGAGCGCTTTGTTTACTTAAAAAATCAGCGTTTATCACTACACTTATTGCCGCAATAGGCTCGTTTCTTAAATTCAATACTGGCGAGGCAATGCAGCAATAATGGCTACCGTTCTCTCGCTGAGTCACCGCATACCCCAAGCGTTTAGCCCGTGCTAACTCCTCGTGTATCTTTGGCAACTGGTTGGTGATACTAGGGTCGTGCTTTTGCTCTACATCAAAGTAGTTTTTTTGTAGTACTGGAGATTGCATAGACAAGATGGCTACCCCAGATGCAGAACAATGCATGGCAGTGGTTTGCCCTAAATGGAAGGTTAAAGGGCCGCTCAGTGAAGAGTCTACCTTTGCTACTGTTACCACCCGATTACCTACTGGGGAATACAAAAAGATAGATTTATGAATTTCGTTTTTTAAAATTTCAGCCACGGGATAGAAGAACGGAATGATGCTTTGTTTGTTGTAAATCGTAGAGGCAATTTGAAAGATTTTAGAGCCAATGCAGTAGGCTTTTTTACGATTTGGATCTAGGGCAATCATCTGATGCTCTAACAACGCGTTAATAATACGGTGCCCACTGGCCGGCGGCATGTCTAGCTGAGAGCAAATTTCAGAAAGGGTTAAGGGGTATGACGATGTAGCAATTAAATTCATCATTAAAATAGAGGCATCTACAGCCGGCGCTTTTGATTTTGCTTTTAACGTTTCCATCGACCATTTGCCGCTATTTTATATATAAAAAAATAATCTTACGTTATCTGGTGTAGTAAGGCCAGCAGGTAGGTAAGGTAAATCTAAGATTAGCTTAAGATGGCACTCGGCTAGATGTACGTAAATAAAGCCCTCTAGGCTGCCAAGTTAGGTGGGGGCAATCAAAAGCAACGGCTAATTGGCTATTTCAATGTATGAAATAAACAGAGGTTTAATACTTTATGCATTAATTTGACTTCAAAAAACAAAGAATATACCGCCTATTTTTTCATATATGGAATCAATATTCTAAATATAATAAAAGTTTGACTTGAAATTTTAACCCTGCTTACAATGGATTAACTAAGATTTAAGGCCTGCCCAATGAGAATCGAAAAGAACTTTATTAACAATGAATTTGTTAGCTCTACTCAAAATTCATTAATAGACGTTTATGATCCTGCAACTGAAGCGCTTATTGCTCAGGTTCCTGCGGCAAGCCCAGAAGAAGCTGCATCGGCAATTGAAAGTGCTACAGAAGCACAGCGCGCATGGCGAAAGCTTACCAGCATAGAACGTGGTGGTTACTTACAGAAGTTGGCTGACACCTTGGTATTACGCAAAGATGATATTGGTGCTGCGCTGGCTGAAGAGTCAGGAAAGAGCCTAGAAGACGCGACCAACGAAGCTGTGTATGCCGCTGATATAACTCGTTATCATGCTGAATGGGCGCGCCGTATCGAGGGTGAAATTATTCCCAGCGATACTCCAGATGAAAACCTGTTATTGCAACGAGAAGCTATTGGCGTTGTGGTGGCATTAATCCCGTTTAACTACCCTGTTTACACATTTCTTCGCAAAATTGCACCGGCTCTTATTACCGGAAATACGGTGGTAGTTAGGCCCAGTAACAACACGCCTTGTTCAGCATTTGCCATTGCCAAAGTTATTCAAGAAGCGGGCATTCCTAAGGGCGTAGTGAACGTACTTACCATGACCCACGCTACGGCGGAATTGGTGTGTACACACCCTAAAGTGGGCATGATTACCCTTACGGGAAGCGTTGGCGCTGGACGCAAGGTTCTAGAGTACTCGCAAGTTAATATTGCTAAATCGTCGTTGGAACTAGGCGGAAAAACCCCCGCGATTGTTGAGCCAGATGCCGACTTAGAAAAAGCGGCCAGAGAAATCGTTGGTTCTAAAAATACCAACTGCGGCCAGCTTTGTACTGCGGTAGAGCGGGCTTACGTACACGAAGATATCTACGATGAATTTGTAGCCTTGCTGCATAAGAACATGAAAAGCCAACAGTTTGGTAGCCGTGTAGACAACCCTGGTTTCATGGGGCCATTAGTTAACGGCAATGCGCGATTGAACATTCATCAAATGGTGGAAAGAGCGATTGATGATGGGGCTAACCTAGAGCTTGGTGGTTTCATTCCTGAAGGCAAAGGCTATTTCTATCCGCCGACCTTACTGACTAATTGTCGCCAAGATATGGAAATCGTTCAAGAAGAGATATTTGGACCTGTATTACCTGTTTTGAAATATTCAAATGTAGATGAAGCACTGGCGTTAGCTAACGATCACCAGTTCGGTTTGGCGTCAGTGATTTACACCGAAAACTATCGTACCGCAATGAAAGTGGCGAACGAAATGGAAGCCGGTGAAGTGTACATCAACCGTACTCCTTCCGACCCTTATCAAGGCTTTCACGCCGGGTGGAAACGCTCAGGTTTAGGCGGCGATGATGGTAAGCATGGCATGCTGGAATACACACAAACTCGCTTAGTTGTTCTTAAATACTAGTTTTGAATCAATAGCTTATTTAACCCATATGCGTTAGTACTCGTTCGATAAAAGTTTGCGTTTATACATCAGTTTTGCTGGCAACAATGCCAAACTGCTACACAATTTAAAAAAACCGCACCATGGTGCGGGTTAAAAAAAGGTAAAACCATGAAAGTTGTTTCTTGTGAATCTTATGTCGTTGCTACGCCGCCTCCTCACGTTGGGGGTATGTACTGGATTTTTGTTTCACTTAGAACCGACTGTGGTATTGAAGGTATTGGTGAGGTTTATGCCGCTACCTTTCACCCTAGTGTAATGACTCATGCAATTGAAGATGTGTTCGATCGCTACCTAAAAGGTTTCGACCCTCATCATGTAGAGCGCTTTTTTCGTGCAGCGTATTCTAGCGGCTTCACACAGCGCCCCGACTTAAGCATGATGGGCGTGGTCAGCGGGTTAGAAATGGCGTGCTGGGATATTATCGGTAAGGCAGCAGGCAAGCCTGTTTACGAACTTATTGGCGGAAAAATTCACGATAAACTTCGTACTTATACCTACCTTTACCCTGAAAATGAAGACGGCGATTACGATTACGACAATCTTGAGCTGGCGGTTGAATGTGCCGAAAAAAATATGGAGCAAGGTTTCACTGCATTGAAGTTTGACCCCGTAGGGCCTTATGGGAATTACTGTGGTCATCAACTGTCTTTAGAAGCTATTGATAAAGCCGCTACTTTCTGCGAGCGAATTCGCAAAACTGTGGGTAATAAGTGCGACTTACTGATGGGTACCCATGGCCAAATGACCCCAGCAGGGGCTATTCGTTTGGCCAAACGCCTCGAACCGTTCGATCCTTTGTGGTTTGAGGAGCCTGTTCCTCCTGGTCAAGCATCGGCCATGGCTGAAGTGGCCAAAAATACCAGCATTCCAGTGGCTACCGGCGAGCGCTTAACCACGAAATACGAGTTCTTCGATTTACTTAAGCATGGCGCTGCGTCTATTTTGCAAATGAATTTGGGCCGAGTAGGCGGCATTTTAGAGGCTAAGAAGATAGCCAGTATTGCAGAAGTGCATTACGCCCAAATAGCCCCCCATTTATACAATGGCCCAGTTGGAGCGGCTGCTAGTGTGCAGCTTGCCACTGCTACGCCAAACTTCCTTATTCAAGAAAGTATTATGACGTGGGACGGTTTTCATGCCGACGTTCTACAACAAAAAATTGAATGGAAAGACGGCTACATTATTCCGTCTACCAAGCCTGGCTTGGGTGTTGAGTTAAATATGGATGTGGTGAAAGCACATTCGCCCTACACAGGCAAAGCACTACATTTATCCATGGATGCCAAGCCCTACGATGTGAAAGAACAGTCTAATCAAGACTGGAAACGGTAGGCGCATATGAGTATCTCTGAGTACGACTTTATCATTACCGGTGCAGGGTCAGCAGGATGTATTCTTGCTGATAGGCTCAGTGAGTCTGGTGACTATTCCGTACTCTTAATTGAAGCTGGGGGGAAAAACCGCTTACCTTGGATTAAGTTGCCTATTGGTTTTGCGAAAACCTATTATCACCCCACCTACAATTATATGTATTACAGCGAAGAAGAGCCAAACATGGCGGGGCGTAAAATGTATGCCCCTCGTGGTAAAGGGCAAGGCGGCTCGGGCTCCATCAATGCAATGATATATGTACGGGGGCAAGCCTCAGACTTCGATGCGTGGGCACAAGCTGGCAACGAAGGCTGGTCGTATGCCGATGTATTACCTTATTTTAAAAAGCTAGAGCGACACCCCTTAGGCGACACCGAACACCATTCTGGCAGTGGAAAGGTGGGTATTACTCAAATGAAAAAAGGGGCACACCCTTTTTGTAGTCATTATTTAAAAGGCGCTGAACAGCTTGGCTTCACATTAAATGACGACTTCAATGGTGCCCAGTTTGAAGGGATAGGTATTTACGATGCCAATATCTACAAAGGCTTTCGCCATTGTAGTAACTCGGCACACCTCAAGCCTGCACTAAAGCGCCCTAACTTGCATGTATTGCGCGATACGGTGGTCGAAAAAGTCTTATTCAATGAAGACAACCATGCTTATTGTGTACAAGTAAATACCGCGGGTGTTAAGCAAACCCTTAAGGCGAAAAGAGAAATTGTGCTGTCAGCTGGCGCAGTAGACTCGCCAAAATTACTTCAGCTTTCAGGGGTTGGAGATACTCGCTTACTCGATAAGTATGGTATTCCTGTTGTCACTCACTCTCCTGCTGTAGGCCAAAACCTTCAAGATCACTTATGTGTTAGTTACTACTTCAAAGCAAAAGTAAAAACATTGAACGACGATTTGGGGTCGTTGTTCGGGCAAGCTAAAGCGGCGTTACAGTATGTATTTACACGTAGCGGGCCTTTATCGATAAGCGTTAACCAAGGTGGAGGCTTTGTAAAAGGGTCAGATACCGAAACGCTGCCTAATCTTCAGTTGTACTTCAACCCCATGTCATATCAAATTCCGGCCGATCCTAATGCTAAGTTAGCGCCGGACCCCTATTCAGGGTTTTTAGTCGCGTTTAATTCTTGCCGACCTAGCAGTAAAGGCACGGTAGAGTTGTCATCGAACAATCCCAGCGATAAGCCATTTATCCGCCCCAATTATTTATCCACCGAGAAAGACATAGAAGAAGTGCGTCAAGGGAGCCGACTCATCAGGCGCTTAATGCAAGCACCCGCATTAAAAGCGGTTACCGCAGAAGAAGTAAAACCGGGTGATGCTGTTAATGATGACGATAGCATGCTGCAGTACTTTAGAGAGCAAGGCGGTTCGATTTACCACCTATGCGGAACCTGTGCTATGGGACCTGAGCAAAGTAATGCAGTCGTAGATGCAAGACTGAAAGTTCATGGTGTTACCGGCCTTCGTGTTGTAGATGCTTCCATTTTTCCAAATATCACGTCGGGCAACATCAACGCACCAGTAATGATGGTGGCTGAAAAAGGCGCCGATTTGATTTTAGAAGACCAAATAAATCACTAGTTTTGGCTTATTAAATTTTTCATGAAAAGTAAATTTAAGTTTGGCTTAGTTTTCTATAAACGACCAAAAAGTGATTATTGCTTCAAAGATATTTTAATTTCTAATTAGTGTTAACTTTTTCAATTTAATTCTATTCACTTGTTGTGTTGAAAATTAATAAAGATGGCAGTGATATTAAAGGTGGGCGCGTCAATATTTCCATTTATATGTGAAATTTTTTAACCGACTCGCGCATAGGTTAGAAATTTTAATGAATAATCAAATAATGCTCAATTGTGCCTTTGTCATATTTCGATTTATGATTGATGAATAAATGAGCAAAAAAGTATCAAGAGGTTTTATACATGCCATCCACGTTGTTGAATAAATCAGATCCTGCGAACTTTTCACTCGAAGATTGGGTAAGTATTGCAGAAGATTTGGAAATACAATCTGACTTATTCATAAATGGTAGTTATGTTTCTGCCTGTCTCTTATACACATCTGACGCTGCCGACGAATAGAG
>OJFS01000817.1_pt1 | contig 10195 bp, 6 predicted proteins | sample 1594231 | NCBI WGS metagenome assembly OJFS01 (sample SAMN05416847, study PRJEB24817) | seawater metagenome | isolation source: Sea water | place: Canada:Atlantic | collected 2013-07
AATTTGCCGTCAATTAAATGAGCTGTCATAGAAGTGATTATAATGTGTGGTCATTAAGTGCTAATTATTGTTTCATAAAACTGCTACTGGCGACCAGTAGAAACATACAATTACTGTAAATCGAGAAAATTTTTAAAGATTTGCGCTTATAAAAAGTAAATTTCGATAAAGAGTGAAGTTGTTTACGATGAACGAGTACGCCGCCTACCTTCAAGTTCGCACTAAATTATCTGTTTTTAGGTTTCGGTTAGTTTGAAAAATGCCCAAAGTGCTCAAAAAAGCACATTTATGCGTGCTTTGTGAGCGGTTGAATATTTTATTTAAAAAAGTGTTTGACGAGGTGGGGTCTTGTCAGTAATATTCGCACCCCGTAACGGCACAGACGCAAATTGCTTCAAACGTATCGTTACGCAGTCGGTGAGTGGCGCAGCTTGGTAGCGCACTTGTTTTGGGTACAAGGGGTCGTAGGTTCAAATCCTATCTCACCGACCATTTTTTGCAAGCGAAGATTCGCCGAGCGTCCGTAGCTCAGCTGGATAGAGCAACGGCCTTCTAAGCCGTGGGTCGCAGGTTCGAATCCTGCCGGACGCGCCATGCGAGTCAGGTAGGACCTGATTCGGATTGGTCGAATCTTTAAAGATAAACATGTACTATCAATTCAACATGTTTATTTATTGCAAGCACCTCAGTGGTGGGCGTAGCTCAGTTGGTAGAGCCCCGGATTGTGATTCCGGTTGTCGTGGGTTCGAGCCCCATCGTCCACCCCACTTTTTCGCGGGAGTGGTGGAATTGGTAGACACGCTGGATTTAGGTTCCAGTGCTTCACGGCGTGAGAGTTCAAGTCTCTCCTTCCGCACCATGTTTTAGGCTTTTTTCACAAAAGCTGTTTAAAGCGCTGTTGTAAGTGCTTTTTAAGTGTTTTGTTAAGTATTATTGTCGGTGAGTGGCGCAGCTTGGTAGCGCACTTGTTTTGGGTACAAGGGGTCGTAGGTTCAAATCCTATCTCACCGACCATTTACTCTATCCTCGTTATATTTTCCTTATTAATTTCCTTATTTCTATCCGTTTGCACACTTATCATTCAAAAGCGTGTTACAAACTTGTGTTTCCCTCTCGACTCTCGTTCTCTGCGACTGTATACTACGGCGTCTTTTTTTAACTCGTATGTTTGTAACAAATACGCGATTAACACAGTATTGTGTGGTGTTTTGTTAGTGCAAACGTCGGAAACGACCTCTACCCCGGTGTGATATGTCACATAGACATGACGGGAGAGGGGATTGAGAACAAAGCGCTTAAATAGGCGTAAAGTTGAGGTAATATAATGCAAGTTTCAGTCGAGACGACCCAGGGTTTAGAACGCCGTCTTACTATCACCGTTCCAGCTGACGCTATTGATTCAGCTGTTAAATCTCGCCTACAGCAGTTGGCGAAAACGCAACGTATTAACGGTTTCCGCCCAGGCAAGGTACCAGTAAGCGTAATCAAAAAGCGTTTCGGCCAAGCAGTGCGTCAAGAAATTGCTGGTGATGTAATGCAGCAAAACTTCTACCAGGCTATCGTTCAAGAAAAAATTCAACCAGCTGGTATGCCAAATTTCGAACTGACTAAAGATGAAGATGGTCAGGATTTGGAATTTGTTGCTTCTTTTGAAGTATATCCAGAAGTAGAAGTTAAAGGCATCAACGATATTGAAATCGAAAAGCCAGTAGTAGAGATTACTGACGAAGATCTTGATAACATGATGGTAACGCTACAGAAGCAACACGCTTCTTGGAAAGAAGTTAAACGTAAAGCGAAGAAAGACGATAAAGTTGTTATCGATTTCGTTGGTTCTATCGACGGTGAAGAATTTGAAGGCGGAAAAGCTGAAGATTTCGAACTTGAACTAGGTCAAGATCGCATGATCCCAGGTTTCGAAAAGCCACTTGTAGGCGCGAAAGCGGGCGAAGAAGTAACAGTAGAAGTTGCTTTCCCTGAAGATTACCACGCAGAAAACCTTAAAGGTAAAGACGCGGTATTCCAAGTAACAGTGAAAAAAGTAGAAGGCCAGTCACTTCCTAAAGTTGACGAAGAGTTTGCTACCTTGTTCGGTGTTCAGGAAGGTGGTGTTGACGCGCTTAAAGCTGAAGTTCGTAAGAACATGCAACGCGAGCTAGATCAAACACTTAAAACTCAGGTTAAAGAAGACGTTATTGCTAAATTGGTTGACGCTAATGAGCTTGATATTCCTCAAGCACTTATCGACCAAGAGGTTAACGCTTTACGTGAACAAGCTAAGCAGCGTTTCAGCCAACAGGGCGGTGGTCAAAACCTTCCTGAGTTGCCTGCTGAATTATTTACTGATAATGCCAAGCGTCGTGTTTCAATTGGCCTATTATTAGGTGAAGTAATTAAGCAAAACGAACTTAAAGCTGACGAAGCAAAAGTAAACGAGATGATCGAAACTGCTGCTTCTGCGTATGAAGACCCTCAAGAAGTTGTAGAATACTACAACAACAACCAAGAGCTCATGCAGCAAATGCAAAATGTTGCATTAGAAGAGCAGGCGGTTGAGTGGGTACTTGAGCAAGCTAAAGTTACCGAAGTAACTAAAGCTTTTGACGAGGTTATGAACAAACAGGCGTAATTTTTTACTGTCTGATTGACTTCACCTGTCAGCAACTGCTTAAATGCTCGGAGCCTTCCGAGCATTTTTGTTTTTAACGCTAGATAATCAAGGTAGCTATGACTAATACCCCATTTGATCCAATGAATGCACTTGTTCCTATGGTAGTTGAACAGACTTCCAAAGGTGAACGTTCGTACGACATCTATTCTCGTCTACTAAAAGAAAATGTTATTTTCTTAGTAGGGCAGGTAGAAGACCACATGGCCAACCTGATTGTGGCTCAAATGCTATTTTTGGAAGCTGAAAATCCAGAAAAAGACATTTTCCTTTATATCAATTCACCTGGTGGTTCTGTAACTGCGGGTATGGCAATTTACGACACCATGAATTTCATCAAGCCAGACGTAAGCACGGTATGTGTGGGGCAAGCGGCTAGCATGGGTGCGTTCTTGCTATCTGGTGGTGCTAAAGGTAAGCGTTACTGTTTACCGAATTCTCGCGTGATGATTCACCAACCTTTAGGTGGATTCCAAGGTCAAGCATCAGATTTTGAAATTCATGCGAAGGAAATCCTGTCTATTAAAGAGAAGTTGAACCGCTTAATGGCCCAACATACTGGACAAGATTATGAAAAAGTTGCCCACGATACCGATCGTGACAACTTCCTTAGTGCAACCGAAGCCAAAGAGTATGGTCTTATCGACCAAGTTATGACAAATCGATCTGACGCGGCTGCAACTAAGTAGTATAGTTATATATAGTAGACCTGAACTAGTGCTTGGCACGATTTGGTTTTCGGTTCAGGCAAGGCAGAGGCAATAGTAATGAGTGATAAACAAAGCGGTGACGGTGATAACAAGTTACTGTACTGCTCGTTTTGTGGCAAAAGCCAACACGAAGTAAGAAAGTTAATAGCAGGCCCGTCGGTATTTATTTGCGACGAGTGTGTTGAGTTATGTAACGATATCATTCGCGAAGAAATCAAGGAGATCGCGCCTAAGCAAAAGCAGGATGCTTTACCAAAGCCAAGTGAAATACATGCGCACCTAGATGACTACGTTATCGGTCAAGAGCACGCCAAAAAAGTATTGTCTGTAGCGGTATATAACCACTACAAACGTTTACGTAATGGTGATGTGCACGATGGTGTGGAGCTTGGTAAGAGTAATATCCTACTTATCGGCCCAACGGGTAGTGGTAAAACATTACTGGCGGAAACGCTTGCACGTTTGCTTGACGTTCCTTTCACAATGGCAGACGCGACCACATTAACCGAAGCTGGTTATGTGGGTGAAGATGTTGAAAATATCATTCAAAAGCTTCTGCAAAAATGTGATTACGATGTAGAAAAAGCCCAACGCGGCATTGTTTACATTGATGAAATTGATAAAATTTCGCGTAAATCAGATAACCCATCTATTACTCGTGATGTATCGGGTGAAGGTGTGCAGCAAGCATTGCTTAAGCTTATTGAAGGGACTGTTGCTTCGGTTCCTCCACAAGGCGGTCGTAAGCATCCACAGCAAGAATTTTTGCAGGTAGATACCTCTAAGATTCTGTTTATCTGTGGTGGCGCGTTCGCAGGCCTTGATAAGGTTATTGAACAACGTGCGCAGAAAGGAACGGGTATTGGATTCGGTGCGGCTGTTAAGTCTAAATCCGAAAACACCGCGCAAATTAGCGAGTTGTTCAAACAAGTAGAACCACAAGATTTGGTTAAATACGGGTTAATTCCTGAATTTATCGGTCGTTTACCAGTGGTCACTAGTCTTGAAGAATTGAATGAAGAAGCCTTAATTCAAATTCTTAAAGAGCCTAAGAATGCGATTACGAAGCAGTATTCAGCTTTATTTGATATGGAAGATGTGGAACTTGAGTTCCGTGACGACGCACTGCATGCTATCGCTAAAAAGGCGATGGAACGTAAAACGGGTGCCCGTGGTCTTCGTTCAATTGTTGAAGCAGTTCTGCTTGATACCATGTACGAATTACCGTCTGCGGTAGACGTAAGCAAAGTAGTTATTGATGAAACCGTTATTCGCGGCGAGTCTAAGCCTATCTTGATTTACGACAATACAGATAAAAAAGCAGCCTCTGAGTAGGTAGCTTTGCTTTCTAGAAAAGGTCCTTCAGGGCCTTTTTTGTTTTCTAAAAGCCTATAAATATTTTCTGCGTGAGGGTTTGTTAACCTCGAGCTTATTTTCACCCTTAACCCGCCCTCAACCTCAACATTCAAGATTATTCACTTCAACGGCATAAAAATAATACTCAAATGTTACGCTTTCCTGTATGGCTAAAATTAGCGTTTTTCCGCCTCTCAAATAACAACTTGTTGGTTATTTAAGCAAACAAACCCGTTTAACCTATCCTTTCTGATAGATTCGGCAACAAACTATTGCCATACGGTCTAAAATCGATAATGGTAAAGAAAAGCAGGGAAAGCAGCGAATTTACGTACATTAAGAATGTTTTATTTGAACTTTGCGCTAGCATCCCCATATCAATCGACAATGCTAACTAATAGAGAACACGTATGACAGTTGAGCGAGAAAATCGCATTGAAATTCCTGTGCTTGCCTTAAGGGACGTGGTTGTTTATCCGCATATGGTCATACCCTTATTTGTCGGGCGAGAAAAATCGATCCGTTGTCTTGAAGCGGCAATGGAAAACGAGAAACAGATTTTCTTAGTGGCCCAGAAAGACGCCGGTGTGGATGAACCCGATGCCGATGACATTTATACCGTTGGTACTATTGCCACCATTCTTCAACTTTTGAAACTTCCTGACGGCACGGTGAAAGTGTTAGTTGAAGGGAGTGTGCGTGGTGAAGTTGAAGGTTACGAGCAATCAGAGCCATTCTTTGTAGCTAACGTAAATAAAATTGAAGACGGTGCTATTGATGAGAGCGAGCAAGAAGTGCTTATTCGCTCTGCGGTATCGCAGTTTGAAGGTTACGTTAAGCTAAACAAAAAAATACCGCCTGAGGTACTTACGTCGCTAAATGGTATCGAAGATGCTGCACGCTTAGCAGATACCATGGCTGCGCACATGCCGCTTAAACTCACCGAAAAACAAAAAGTGCTAGAAATGAAAGGGGTGAATGAACGCCTTGAGTATTTAATGGCCTTGATGGAAGGTGAAATCGATTTGCTACAGGTTGAGAAGAAAATTCGCACCCGTGTTAAAAAGCAAATGGAAAAAAGCCAGCGTGAGTACTATTTGAATGAGCAAATGAAAGCCATTCAAAAAGAGCTCGGTGAGCTTGATGATGCACCGGATGAATTTGAAGCGTTAGCGAAGAAAATCGAAGACGCCAAAATGCCGCAAGAAGCGTTGGACAAAGCTAAGTCTGAGTTGCAAAAGCTTAAGATGATGTCGCCCATGTCGGCAGAAGCTACCGTATTACGCAGCTACATTGAGTGGCTAACCAATGTACCGTGGAATAAGCGTTCACCAGTGAAGAAAGATTTATCTCGCGCTGAAGTGGTTTTAAATGAAGATCATTACGGGTTAGAGAAAGTCAAAGAACGCATTCTAGAATACCTCGCGGTACAACAGCGTGTTAAAAAGCTGAAAGGACCCATCTTGTGTCTTGTAGGGCCTCCTGGTGTGGGTAAAACCTCTCTTGGTCAATCTGTTGCGAAAGCGACAGGGCGCAAGTATGTACGTATGGCATTAGGCGGCGTGCGTGATGAAGCTGAAATTCGTGGACATAGACGTACTTACATAGGCTCATTACCTGGAAAATTAGTGCAGAAAATGGCAAAAGTTGGAGTTAAAAACCCACTTTTCCTATTAGATGAGATTGATAAAATGTCGTCTGATATGCGTGGCGACCCAGCTTCTGCGTTACTTGAAGTGCTTGACCCAGAACAGAACAATAGTTTCAGTGACCACTATTTAGAAGTGGACTACGATTTATCTGATGTGATGTTTGTGGCGACCTCGAATAGCATGAATATTCCAGGCCCATTACTTGACCGTATGGAAGTTATTCGTCTTTCTGGTTATACCGAAGACGAGAAGCTAAACATCGCAACACGTCACTTAATCAGTAAGCAGATGGAACGTAACGGGCTTAAGTCTAAAGAGCTTGAGATTACCGAATCTGCCATTATCGGCATGATTCGTTACTACACCCGTGAAGCAGGCGTTCGTAGCTTAGAACGTGAAATTTCTAAGGTATGTCGTAAAGCCGTTAAAGATATCTTGCTGACTAAGAGCAAAGATAAAGTGTCAGTGACTCAAGATAATCTTAAAGATTACTTAGGTGTACAACGCTTCGATTACGGTAAGGCAGACAAAGACAATCAAATTGGCCAAGTTACCGGGTTGGCGTGGACACAGGTAGGCGGTGATTTACTGACTATCGAAACCACCTCAGTGCCGGGTAAAGGCAAGATGACATCAACCGGTTCGCTTGGTGATGTTATGCAGGAATCTATCAAAGCTGCAATGACGGTTGTGCGTAGTCGCGCTGAAAAGCTTCGTATTAACGAAGATTTTTATGAAAAACGCGATATTCACGTGCATGTGCCTGAAGGTGCTACACCTAAAGATGGCCCAAGTGCGGGTATCGCAATGTGTACAGCTTTGGTGTCATCGTTAACAGGTAACCCCGTTAAATGCGATGTGGCCATGACCGGTGAAATAACACTGCGTGGTGAAGTGTTGGCCATTGGTGGTTTGAAAGAAAAGCTACTAGCCGCCCACCGTGGTGGAATTAAAACGGTGGTTATTCCAGCAGAAAATGAACGTGATCTGGAAGAAATTCCAGAAAACGTGAAAAAAGATTTATCAATTCACCCTGTAAAGTGGATTGATGATGTGCTTGATATTGCACTTCAAGAGCCAGTAGAGTCTTTTGAGGTTGCAACTAAAAGCTAAAATGGTTGGCTGCATGTCCTAATTTTAAAGGCTTGCAGCCTTAAATTTGCAATAATTGATTAAAAAGTGTGCATACCTTCGCCAATTCGCCTATTTTTTTCAAAATAGGGCTTTCTTGTCGCAAGAGTTGTGTTACCTTTAATTTGTATTCGCTTGAAGCCTTGCCACAAAAGGGATTGCAGCGATTCAATAAAAGTTAATTAATTGTGACAGATGCTTGATGTTCAGAATCAAGCTTGCTATAACGTTCAATCAAATCGTTTTGGACAAACAGTATAATAACAATCGAAGGGGATCATAATAGTGAACAAGTCTCAACTTATCGACCAAATTGCTGCTGGCGCAGATATTTCAAAAGCAGCTGCCGGCCGCGCTCTAGATGCATTCACTGACTCAGTAACTGCAGCACTTAAAGACGGTGACCAAGTGGCACTAGTCGGTTTCGGTACTTTCTCAGTACGTGAGCGCTCTGCTCGTAGTGGTCGTAATCCACAAACTGGTGAGACTATTCAGATTTCAGCGGCGAAAGTTCCATCTTTCAAAGCTGGTAAAGCTCTGAAAGACGCTTGTAACTAAGCAAAACTTGCAAGAAAAAGGCGATGGCTTATGCCATCGCCTTTTTTATTTGTAACGCCGAATTTATCATTTCCCACTATTTTCTTTATCTCACCTATAGCGCGACAGTGCATTGCGCGTCACGCTGCGGTTTTATTGGACAATAGAAGGATTAGTTTTTGTTAAGCCGTTTATCTTCACAGGTATTAGGTTATAATCACCGCTTATTTTTTGCCATGATGTTAGCGTAGGTATTATCCAACGCTAAAGGGCAAGTGTAGTAAGCAACGGAGTTGAAGAACAATCATGCTAGAAAGAATCAGAGAAGGTTCTCAAGGCCCATGGGCAATGGCAATTATTGCCCTAATCGTATTGAGTTTCGTGTTTGCTGGTGTAGGAAGCTACCTGACGTCTTCAGGTACTACGGCAGTAGCAACAGTTAATGGCGAAGAAATTTCTGCTCAGGAATTAGAACGCGGTTATCAGAACCAACGGGCACAAATGGAATCACAATTTGGCGAAAGCATTGCCCAGTTGTTTTCAAGCGAACAGTATTTAAGTGACTTTCGTCGTAACGTACTAGATAGACTTATTGCTGAAAAACTCATTCAGCAACAAGCACAGGAAATGGGCTTACGCGTTAGCGATGCTCAAATTCGTGAAACTATCGTACAAATGCCAGAGTTTCAGTTCGGTGGTCAATTCGACAACGACCGTTTCCAAACTATTTTGCGTCAAAACGGCTTTCAGGTTGCTGACTTCCGTGATTATTTACGCATTCAAATGACACAAAGTCAATTGGCTGCAGCGTTAACCAATTCTGAGTTTGCGTTACCTGGAGAAGCTGAACGTGCGAATGCATTACAGCTTCAAACGCGTGACGCTAAATACGTGATGATTGACTCTGCTTCATTCGCCGAGTCGGTGGAAGTAACAGAAGATGATATTGCCGAATATTACAACGCTAACATCACTGCATTTGATACCGAAGAGCAAATTAAGCTTGCCTATGTATCACTGACAGTAGAAGACGTTAAAAGCCGCGTAAGTGTCGATGACGAAGCCGTTCGCACTTACTATGACAATAACCTTAGCGGTTATGGCAAAGAAGAAGAGCGTCGAGTTTCACATATTCTTATCGAGTCAGGTGATGATGCTGATGCAGCAAAAGCGAAAACTCAAGCACTATTAGACCAACTGAACGACGGTGCTGATTTTGCTGAGTTAGCTGAAAATAATTCAGATGACACCTTTTCAGCTGAAAATGGTGGTGATCTAGATTTTATTACTCCTGGAATGATGGACGATGCGTTTGATGAAGCGGTATTTAGTTTAGCGAATGTGGGAGACTATACCGACGTTGTAGAAACTGAATTCGGTTTTCACATCATTAAATTGACTGAACTTAAAGAAGCGCAAGTTCAAGCATTTGAAGACGTAGAAGCAGAAATCCGCGAGACATTGCTTACCGATAAAGCATTAGAAGAATTCTTCGAGCTGCAAAACACCATGGCTGAAATTGCATTTGAAGTGCCTGATACACTAGAAGATGTTGCTAACGCCGTTGACTTACCGGTACAAGAAACAGGTTTGTTTAGCCGTAACACTGTGCCAGTAAATATGAGCTCACCAGCATTGACTGAAGTCGCGTTTTCTTCTGAACTTATCGATGAAGGCGTGAACAGTGACATTATCGAACTAGATGATGAAGCGGTAGTTGTTGTGCGTGTTGTAGAGCACTTGCCACAGCGTACTCAAGCCCTAGATGAAGTTCGTGATGGAATTGTGTCAACAGTGAAAGCACAGAAAGCACAAGAAGCTGCTGAAAGCTGGGCTACAAGTGTTGTTGAATCGCTTCAGCAAGGCGAAAGTGTAGATGCAACATTAGCAGAAAAGTCTCTTAACTGGGAAAGTGCTGAAGCCGTAGCGAGAAGTGGTAGTACACTAAACCGCAGTATCGTTGATAAACTGTTTACGTTATCTACCGAAGCTGAAAAGCGCGTAGATGTGATTGCGACCGTGAGCGGTGACGTTGCCATTGTAGAGCTTGTTAAAGTGAACAGTGCCCCTGCGCTAAGTGCTGAGATGTCAGAAAGTCTGAAACCTCGTTTAGCACAGATGCAAGGTCAACGTGTTTACCA
>OJFS01000818.1_pt1 | contig 10166 bp, 8 predicted proteins | sample 1594231 | NCBI WGS metagenome assembly OJFS01 (sample SAMN05416847, study PRJEB24817) | seawater metagenome | isolation source: Sea water | place: Canada:Atlantic | collected 2013-07
CAATTGGAGATAGCACACTGGGAAGGACTCACTGGGAAATTTAGAAAAGTTTTAGCCGCATGCTCAGCAAAGTTTCAATTTACGATTTACAGGACTTGGTCACTTTGCGGGAAGACTGCGCCGGTGGCCGCAGGTAATGGTGACTAAAGGCAATAGTATGCTGTGATTAGCATGCCTCGTGCCGGCTCGACACCCTAGTAGGTGAAGCTATCATCTAGCAGTGTCCAAGACAGTAGAGGACAATCAGACAGATCCAAAAAGCCAAAAGATAAAACTTCGTCAGAAAAAACGGCTCTATCGTCGTTGGATAAATTAGGGGTTGCCGATTTAGTGCGCTTTATAATTGCAATAACGCCACTTCTTGATAGTGAAATACTGCTTTGCGTGTGGCCTGCCAAAATACCGGCTGAAGAATAACTAAGTCTACCGGGCGGCAAACCTAGTCATATAGCAATGCCTAGTTTTGGGGACTAGGCAGCCACCTGTGCTTTTTCCATTGACGCATTAACATGACCTTCTGCTAAATCAGTAGGCCCAAATACTAACGCCCCATCTTCTAGCGACGCCTTGCGGATAATCTTCTTATCCAACGCATAGTTCTGCGTATTGCGCCACGGGTCTTTGTCACCCTGTTTGGGCAAGGTCTGCATGGCACGCTGCATATAACCGGCAGAAAAATCCTCAATCCAAGGTCGCGCTGGCATGTCCATATCTTCTTCACGCAGACGCGCAGTGCACTGACTTACGCCTTTGGCGTCCATATGATTGATTAGTCGGCAAGCGTACTCAGAGGTTAGGTCTGCACGCAGGGTCCACGACGCATTGATGTAACCAAATGTCTGAATCAGATTCGGCACGTCAGAATACATCATGCCCTTATAGGAAAACGTACCGGGGAAATCTACAGCCCTGTCATCTACGCTGAATGCTGCGCCACCCATTACCTGCATATTCAAGCCGGTAGCCGTGACAATGATATCTGCCTTCAGGATTTCACCAGATTTCAGTGCAATACCTTCTTCGGTAAAGTGGTCTATATGATCTGTGACTACACTTGCATCCCCTGCTTTTATGGAGGTAAATAAATCACCATTTGGCACTAAACAGAGGCGTTGATCCCATGGGTTGTACTTGGGGGTAAAGTGCTTTTCAACATCGTACTTAGGACCCAGTGCCTTACGCACCATGCCCACCAAGGCGCGTTTCATTTTTTCCGGCTCAGCGCGCATTTTGCCGTACAGGAACTTTTGCATCTGGGTATTTTTAAAACGCGTAATCGCATAAGCGATGCTGCCCGGCAAGAATTTACGCAGCGTATTAGCTATGGCATCGTGATCAGGCCGTGCAGCAACGTAGGTCGGCGAGCGCTGCAACATGGTGACATGACCCGCCTTTTCAGCCATGGCCGGGATCAATGTCATTGCAGTGGCACCGCTACCAATCACCACTACCTGCTTATCTTGATAGTCTAAATCTTCTGGCCAATGCTGCGGGTGCACAACCTGCCCTTGGAAATCCTGCTGGCCTGCAAACTCAGGTGTGTAGGGCGTTTCGTAATTGTAATAGCCACTGCACATCATCAGAAAATTGCAGGTCATCTCAACTATATGGCCCTTTTGCTCTACGCTTATCATCCAACGGCTTGACTCACTAGACCAGTCTGCAGCAATCAACTTGCTTTCATGTTGAATGTGCTCCTGCATTTTGTTCTCAGCAATGGTCTCGCTCAGGTAACGCTTAATTGAAGGGCCATCGGCAATAGATTTCTCATCAATCCAAGGTTTGAAGTTAAAACCCAGAGTATGCATGTCGCTGTCCGATCTAATGCCCGGGTACTTAAATAGATCCCAAGTGCCGCCAATGCTCTTGCGCGACTCGAGAATGGTAAAAGACTTAGTGGGACAACTTTGTTGAAGGTGGTATGCCGCGCTCACACCGGAAATACCGGCGCCTACAATTACTACGTCAAAATCCTGCATGTCATATCCTATTTTTACAGCAACAAATGATGCTACGTAGAGACCAATGCTCTGCACGTACCATCAAAATTTATGCGCGGAAATGTACCATTTATAGAGCAGGAAGGAGAGAACAATGAGCCCCCCAAGGCGTTTTATCGGCATGCGCTATTTGACATTAAGGTGACATAAATGCCAAAGATTAAGCGAGATCTAGAAATCTCCGGCACCGAAACTGAGGGAAGCTGGGAGCCATAAAATCCATATTAAAGCCAATCACCCACGGCCTGAATAGGCTTCACCCGCCCAGGTTCGCTCACCCAAATAGCAATGCCATATTGCTTCGCCACAGGCACTGCAGCCGTTTGATAGGCAAAGTTACCCGTCCACTTATCGCCATTGGCAACGCCGCTAAGACGCCCCTGATCTACAACCACAAAGTCATGCACCAACTGGCGACCACGATTTTCACCGCCACGAATTGGCCGCTTATAATCAAAACCGAGTAATGCCCAGTGAATTTCTTTTTGCCCTGAAGAGCTTCCAGAAAGCGTTTTAGGAGAAAACTCCACAGACACCTGCTCGCCTTCAATAGTGGCTTTTAATACGCCGGGTTCATCCGAAAACTTAGCGCCTTCCAGCGACTTGCCACGAAACCAACCACGCCATTCACGTCCATCTACAATGAACCCTGGGGTATAGGTAGAAATAGATTGTTGGCGATTATACAGCCGTTGACGGTTACTAAATGCAGGTTTGGCGAAGGCATCATCCCAGCCAAGATAATTCCAATAATCAACGTGAAAGGCCACGGGCACCCACTGCGTCCACAGGTCCGGGCTTGACTTTAGGCTGGTCAGCCACTTATCTGCTGGCGGACAACTGCTACATCCCTCGGAGGTATAAAGCTCGATCAAAGCAACTTGTTTGGCTGTAGATTGAATGGTTTTTGCCGACGCTTCAGCATTCGCTGAAATAGCAAACACAGACAAAACCAGAGAAATGGAAATAAGGGTGAAAGATAAAAGGCGCTGAGTTTCCCCAACAGTTCTGTAAATTATTCCGTCAAACATGGTCCACTCCAAAAGCTAAGACGCCCTGAGCATAACAAACCCAACAGCCACGTCTGTTAAAGTTTATAACTAAACCATTACGAATTGTTCGTGTTTTCGGAATTACAGCGCAAAGTAACCGTTAGTCGAGAAAATAATACCTTTCAAAAAGCCTATTAAAAACTGGCCTTCCAAAAACCTAACCGCTTTCTCTCGAGAAAGAACAAAAAAAGAATAAAAAGGGAATAAAAACGAGCAAATTTTTCGCCGAGTTCTAAACCGGCCGGTCGCCCTTGATAGTCACACGCTCCATGCTGCGCACCGCAGGCCAATAATCAGCGGCGGCATAGTGCTGTGCACCACGGTTATCCCAAAAGGCAAAAGAGTCTGCCTCCCAGCGAAATCGACACTGAATATTGGGAATCGCAGCAGTTTGATATAACTGTGCCAGTAGTAGCTCGGCCTCAACTGGGTCCATGCTCTCAATGGTATTGGTGAACGCGCAATTCACATAAATCGACTTTCTGCCACTAACAGGATGTGTACGTATGACGGGATGACGAGACGGTGGAAACTCTTTCATTTTGGCTTCAATGTCCGCTTCACTCACCCCTCTTTTGCGCATCGCATCAAGAAAGAGGCGATTATCATGAATAGCATACAGCCCATCAAGCCGCGCCTTCATCTCATCTGTTAAGTTGTCATAAGCCGCTTCCATATTGGCAAACAGCGTATCGCCGCCCACTTCAGGTATTTGCCGCCCACGCAAAATAGACCCCAGCGACGGCTCTTCGCGCCAGGTGACATCGGAATGCCATAGATCAATAGAAGGCTTATTATCCGGTCCGTTTTTAAGGTGAATCACCTCGGGGCGGTCGTCGTTATTAGCTGTAAAGGATGCACCTCTAACTCACCAAAGCGCCTAGCGAAGGTTATGTGTTGATCCATAGTGATGTTTTGTTTGCGAAAAAATAACACCTTTCGTTGCACCAACAGATTAGACAAAAAGGTGATTACCTCTTCACCCAAGTCAGCGCCTATATCTATGCCATGTACTTCAGTGCCAATGACCGGCGACAAATGGTGCAAGGCAAAGCCGTGCTTTTCTTCGTGATGCAACAATGCGTTCATATAAACTCCGCAATCAAAATTAGACTTAACAATAAATCCTATCCAAAGTTGGCAATTCGCCTCGTCTCTCGACGAGCAATAAACTCGCGCAACCTCTCATGACAAACCGGCCCTTTACCGTTAACTAGGATCAAAGCTGGCCAACGCCATTTAGACCTGATTAGGCAAAAATCAGTAGGCTTCTACGGTGTTTTCAAAACGGAACCCACCTTCCTCCATCACTAAGCGATGGCGATCCCCTGCAACCTCTGAATCCCATGCTTCATATCCTGCATCACCCACCCACAGAGCCACTCTGTCTCCGCTGGCAGATTTAACTACTCGCGTATTATAGGTTTTGCCCTGATTTTCTTTGAAGTGAGCAATTACAGCCGCTGCGGGGCTATAAAGAGACAAGTGATATAGCGTAATCCAAGTAGGCGGCACCAAGTCGATTTCGCCTTTAGCATGACGCTCCAATGCCTTAGCAGGGTTCAACCACGCGTGCTCTTTGATCTCGCCATCATCAATGGCAATGTCTTGGTCGCCATCCACTTGAGCGGTAAAAAACCAAGTGGCAAAACGCTTTTGTGGTCCAGGCGGAGGCGTCCAATGAGCCAAAAACTCAAAGCTCTCTTGGCTTACTTCAATACCCGCTTCCTCATGCGTTTCACGTGCAGCAGCCACTCGAGCAGCCACATCTACATCGCCGTCGCTGGGGTAGTCTTCAGGATCAATTTTGCCGCCAGGAAAAACCCACATACCACCAAAGGTGATCTTGGAATTTTTCTTTAGCATCAGCACTTCTACACCCTCACTGCCGTCACGCAAAAGCACCACCGTGGCTGCAGGAATAGTTTTAGACACGCCCTCTTCCCCCTCGCCTCTAGCATCAATGTTGCCGTACATATCGTTACGGTGTTGGATTTCTTTGCCACCTGAATCACTACCTTGCTCTGCCATTAGGCTTCCTTAACTTGTTATTTTTCATCTTAATTTTTGTCTACCGACCCGCTTTTTCAAGCCGGTTTTGCCGCTAGCTCGCGGCCAATGAGGTCGCAAAACCATGCAGTGCGCGAGCCGTTTCCTGGTAAATATCTGGTGTAAAATCCGGAAAGCTCATGTCTCCCGCATGGGGGGTGCCATGCACAGTCTTTGCAACAGCGCTCACACCTGCCGCTAATAATTTGCGATAAAACACTAGCCCTTCGTCGCGTAACGGATCAAGTTCGTTAACCGAAATTATGTGCGGGGGTAAGCCAGCCAGCTCATCAACACTGGCTTGTAAAGGCCATGCCAAGGGGTTGCTGCCATGCTCGCCGTTCGGATCATATACTCGAACCATGGTCGCCATCATGGCGCAGTTCAGCATGTAACCGTCGTTCTCTTTTAGCGATACCAACTCTGTCGGCGGGTTCGCATAACTACCAGATATATACGGACACATGGCATATACCCCATCGATGTTATTCACCCAGCCTTCTTTAAGCGCCTTTAAAGTAGTGGCAATAGACAAATTACCACCGCCAGATTCGCCGGAGATTACAATAGAGGAAATGTTCAAAGCCCCACGATTGGCATCGGTCCACTGCACAGCGCTGGCACAGTCATTTAACCCGGCTGGAAAAGGATGGTTACCCAACGAGCCGCCGCCATTACGAAATTCAACGCCCACCACAACCACGCCCATAGCAGCCAAAGAATTGCGCCACCTAATGTAATCTGGGTCTGCGGCGGTCATAAGTACCATACCGCCACCATGCGTGTGCACCACGCAAGGCAGAGGTCCACTAAGAGGTCCACTACGCTGAGCCGGTTGATGTATGTAAAGGTTGATGTCGTTGCCATCAACACCCTTAATCACTTGGGTAGTGGCTTCCACAGAGGGGAAATCCGGCATCATATCCCTTTGTAACGGGTGGGTTAAGGCAGCGGCCTCCTCAAAGGCTTGGGCGTAAGCCAAGGACTCTTCATAGGTTGCATCAGCGGCAAGTTCCACAACACCTGGGGCCAAATCTCCAGCCATTGCCATAACAGCGGCAATACGCGGGTCAGCTCGGCTGTCGGTTTCGAAGGTCGCATTAGGGTTGCCCAACTTCCCTAGTAGTGTCTTGTCCGTTGTCTTGTCCGTTGTCTTGTCCGTTGCTTTGTCCGTTGCTTTGTCTATTGATTTGTCCATTGCCCTCTCCCACATTTTACGTCTGTCTGAGTTGCGCTCTTTCACCGCCTTAGCTAGGCCAGTTCACCTCAGGAGCACATTAACTATACGCGTTGCTGAGCCGCCAATTCATCTGAATAGACACCGCCACTTAATTGCACCTCTTCGGACCAATCTCGCCACATATCCCCTTGGGCTGGCGTGGTGCGAAACTGATCTAACTCAGTGGTCCAAAAATCTGCCAGTACAGCCTGACGCATCTTGTCCGTGTAATTATGCCCAGCCATGTGCGCCAACCGATGGTGCCAAAACACAATATCACCGGCCTGACCCCAACACTCTACAGGGGTCACGTTACTGTTGAGTCTGTCCACTGCCTGCAAATACTCAGGACTATGCACAATACCCTTATAACTGGGCAGATGTTCATAATAGGGAATACGCGGCTGGTCGTAACGCAGCGCGAAGGTGGGATATAACGTGTTGTGAGAGCCAGGCCAAACCTTGAACCCACCGCCGTCTTGGGGGCAATCATCAATCAACCCAACAACCCCCAACTGAAAGGGATGGCCGTCTGTGTGGCACTGGTCAGGCTCTTTCGCCTTATTGCCGTAGGGCAATGTGCAGTAAACACCGCGCGCGCCGTCATTGCCGGTGGCCGGATCAGTAGGACCGCCAGGCCAGGCGTTACCATAACTGCCCATGGGCAGACCATTGGCGAGCGCTTGGCGCAACTGACCGCCCAATAACTGCTGGGCCATGGCGCAGATCGATTCGCTGTAAATCAGGTTAATCACTTCTGGACTCACGCCCAAAAATCTATTCAGCCAGCGGTAACCCTGACGCAAATGACGGGCATCAAAAGCTTCATCTTCGGCTTTAAACGGGCCAATCTGGCTGACAATATCATCAGCTTGAAGCGCAGAATTGTCGGGCAGCGCTTGCCACATCAACTCGCGCACCTTACGGCACAAATCCTGCGCCATTGCTCCCGGCACAATGAGATAGCCATTGGTTTTAAAAAAATTGATTTGCTCTTGGCTAAGCATAGTTAACCCTACCCCCTGAATATCCCTAAACCCTAGCGCCTTATCCTACCCATGCATTTGCTTCAGGCAAAGCCTTGGCAAGGTACGCCAAATATTTACCCTGAAAATCCAGCGGAAGTTCTTACCCTGGCGGCAGACATGGGTTACTTTCCCTAATCAGAAAAACACACAAAACAACAGCAACACTTTGGGGGAACCATGGCATTAGAGGGTGTGAGGGTCATTGATTTGACCGACGAACGGGGTATTTATGGAGCGAAGTTACTCGCTGATCTTGGCGCAGATGTTGTTCGCCCAGAGCCTATTACTGGCGACCCTTTGCGCGCTCGAGGCCCACATATTGAGGGTCAAACCACCCAAACCTCGTCTCTATGGCACGCATTTTTTGCTTCCAACAGACGCTTTGTCAGCTTAGATCTGGCAACCAGCAATGGCAGCACACAACTACAAAACCTCATTGCCCACGCTGAAATCGTTTTACTCTGTAAAGACGCCTTCGCAGTTAATGAAGCTGATTTGGCTGCGGCCAAACTTGCCCGTCCAGAACTTATCGTTATTGACGTCTCCTCTTTCGGAACATCAGGCCCATGGGCGGACTATCTAGGCCCAGACATTGTTGCCGGCGCCCTTGGCGGGGCTGCGTCAACCACGGGTGATGCAGATACACCACCGCTGAAAGGTTTTGGCGAAATGAACTTCATGATCTCTGGCGCTTATGTAGCCATTGCGGCACTCAGCGCCCTGGCTCATGTGAGAGCCACTGGTCAGGGCCAAAGCGTGGGCGTATCGGTGCATGAATGTATCGCATCGTGCCTAGAACAAGTCTTTATGTTCTATTGGTACGAAAAAACCCTTAAGCGCCCTGAAGGCAAAGTGCTGCCAAGGCGCGGCGCCATGCATTGGTCCGACGCCTATACGGTATTAAACGGTAAAGGCGGCAGCATAATGGCCACGCCGGCACCAGACTTCGACCGCCAACTGATGTGGTGGATTGAGGAAGGCGTACATGATGACCTTATTGACCCTAAGTACATGGAGCCTGAGAACCTGCGCGCGCGCACCTTGCGAGCAATGCAGGTCATGACTGACTGGGTAGCAGAAAAAGACGTAGAAGCATTATTTTTTGAAGCCCAGTCCAGACACTCGCCCTACGGTTGGGTTTTACCGCTAGAAAAAGTGGCAGAAAATCCACAGCTAGAAGCACGCCAGTGGTATGTGCCCTACCAAATTGGCGATCAGACAATTAGTGCACCAGGCGCACCTTACCGTTTCTCCGACACACCTTGGCAACTGAACGCCTACCGCGGCATTGGTTCTGCCAATGAGGATGTTATTAATGACCTTAACTGGCACAGCGAACCCACTGCTACCGACAAGCAGGTAAAGGCAACGGCAGACAAGCCACTACAAGGTTTAAAAGTCTTAGACTTTACCCACGTTTTAGCTGGACCTTTTGCCACCCGAATTTTGGCGGACATGGGCGCTGACGTAATAAAAATAAACTCTGCGGACCGAGCGGTTGGCACCCAAGACCCCCACCACCCCTACTACCTAATGTGGAACCGCAGCAAACGCGCACTGGCACTGAACATGAGCCAAGACTCAGCCAAGCAATTGGCTGGCCAACTGGCTAACCAAGCAGATATTGTCATCGACAACTTCTCGGCAGGTGTATTAGACCGTTGGGGTATTGGTTACAAGCAAATCAGTACAACCAACCAAGGCGTCATTTACGTGCAAATGTCCGGCATGGGCGACGGCGGGCCGTGGTCCAAATTTGTCACCTATGCGCCAACAATTCATGCCCTCTGCGGCCTTACACACACAACCAGTGTGCCCGGACGTGAAGACATCGGCTTAGGCTTTTCCTACAACGACCACCAAGCGGGACTACATGGCACCGTTGCGGTACTGGCAGCACTTGAAGCCCGCAACCGCACCGGCAAAGGCCAGCGCGTAGACGTGTCGCAGTTCGAAGTAGGCGTGAATTTCCTTGGACCATCGCTACTGGACTTTTTTGCTAACAACAACGCAGCGCGCCCCTGTGGCAATGACCTACCTTATGATGTGCAAGCGCCACACGGCTGCTACCGATGTTTAGATGAAGCACGTTCAACCGGCGCAGATGAGGCCACTCAAGCGAAGATTAATGAGCGCTGGATTGCCATCGCCTGTACAGACGACGCGCAGTGGCAAAGCCTATGCACGCTGATGCAAAACCCCAGTTGGTGTCAGGAAGCTCGATTTAGTTCGGCGCAAGGGCGGCACCAAGCGCGAGAGGAATTAAATACGTTGATTGGGCAATGGACAGCCACAAATGAGGCCTACGACCTCATGACCCGCTGCCAAAGCGCAGGCGTACCGGCGGGCGTAGTACAAGATGGCGCAGATCTAGTAGAACGAGATCCACAGTTGGCAGAAGTTGACTTTCTCCAAGCCATGGATGACGTACACCCTACGCTAGGGCAGACCTGGTTTGACCGCTTACCCCTGCATTTTGAAAAAACCCCGTGCAATGACTATCACCGCGTCAGAGCCATTGGCGAAGACAATGAGCAAGTACTAAAAGATTGGTTAGGCTTGGACTCAGCAAGCGTTGCGGCCCATGCCGCAGAAGGCACGTTGAGCTAGGCGCTAAGTTAAGGGTTGAGTAAGACAGCAATCGTTAAGCGCTAAACTAGGCTATGGATTAAAAAATGAGCCTCGTATCTGCTGGGGCTCGTGCAGGCGAATAAGCTAGCCAAACAATACTCGTCAAAGGCCCTAGTTAAAAAGGCTCTAGTTAAAAAGACCTGTCTCTTATACACATCTCCGAGCCCACGAGACGGACTCCTATCTC
>OJFS01000823.1_pt1 | contig 10148 bp, 8 predicted proteins | sample 1594231 | NCBI WGS metagenome assembly OJFS01 (sample SAMN05416847, study PRJEB24817) | seawater metagenome | isolation source: Sea water | place: Canada:Atlantic | collected 2013-07
CGAGATAGGAGTCCGTCTCGTGGGCTCGGAGATGTGTATAAGAGACAGGTTGTTTGACAGTGCGTTCCAAAATAGCGGTCAGGTCTGTATTGCTATGAAGCGTCTTTATGTTCACGACTCAATTTATGACGAAGTGGTTGATGAATTGGCGGCCATTGCCAACGACACCATTATTGGTGACGGTCTTGAGCAGGGCACCAAACTTGGACCGCTGCAAAACAAAATGCAGTATGAAAAAGTTAAAGAGCTTATTGAGTCAGCGCGCCAGGATGGCAATATTGTTGCTGGTGGCGAAGTGCCTGATCAGTCTGGTTACTTTATTCGCCCTACAATTGTGCGTGATGTTACTGAAGGCAGCCGTATTGTTGACGAAGAGCAGTTTGGCCCAGTGCTACCGGTTATTCGTTTCACCGATGAAAGCGATGCTATCGCTCGCGCTAATAACTCAGACTACGGCTTGGGTGGTTCGGTTTGGTCTAGTGACCTTGATCGTGCCTATGACGTAGCTAACCAAATGAATACTGGCACCGTATGGATCAACAAGCATGCTGAGCTAGACCCGGGGATACCTTTTGGTGGCTCCAAGCAGTCTGGCTTAGGTAATGAGTTAGGTATGGAAGGTCTGAAAGAGTTTACTCAGTTGAAGATGATTAACATGGCGCGATAGCGCCTGTTGCTCAAAGCGCGCTGATTCAAGCGCGCTCTGGGTAAAAAGAAAACACCCAAACGGGTGGATGCAAAGAGAGGTCATTTACTTTGGTATTTGGCCTTTTTTTTGGAACTTTTTCGCTGCAACTTTTGTCTGTAACTTGCGCGGTAGATGGTTTAAGGATGCCGCGCGGTATTAAAGGTTAGCATCACCAAAGGCGCGGAGTTCCTTTAGCAGCGGTTTCATTTCGTTGCCCAGTTTTGTAGGCACATATTCAAAGCGCTGGGGTTTGCTTTGGTAGGCCACTTTTTCTAATGCGCCAAAAGTCACCAGTCGCTTGAGTCGCTCGGACAACAAATTGGTGGGAATGCGCTCTGGCCGGTCGCAAAAGTCAGCAAAGGTTCGGCAGTCAAAAAACAGTGCGTCGCGCATAATCAGCAGCGTCCACTTATCGCCGATTAGATCTAGAGCGCTGGCAATACCACAGTCCGAGCGCTTAACACGTAGCGCAGCTTTGACTTCGTTTGGGACTGTTTTTGCGGCTTTGTTAGAGACGCCGGTTGTTTGCTTATCCATATAATTACCAGCTCAATTTGCCGATGGCCGCCACGCACCAAACTTCAGCGCGCCAGCAATGATGATCGCATAACTAATCATGCCTAGTGCAGCGCCGTAATAGATGCCCACTAGACCAATATCAAAGATAAACCCTAATGAGAAAGAAACACAACCCGCCACCAGCACACGTAAAATAGTTGCTAACACTGGCCAAAGCATTGCGTTGGCACCTTGTGAGGCAAAGTACAAAGACAGGCCTAAACCTTGGAAGAAAAAGCAGGGTCCGGCAATTTGAATAAAGTCTTTGGCTGAAGCATGCACCAGTGGGTCTTGGGTAAACAGTGCTATCCAACCGTCTGGGAATATTGCCAACACTATGCCAAGTACGCCTGCAATGATTCCTGCGCTCAGGCCACCAATCCAACCAACTCGTTCTGCCCGGTTAATGTCGCCTGCACCTATGCCCATGCCAACCAATGAGGTCATTGATGAACCCAGGCCAAACACTAGGGGAATAATTAAAAATTCGATGCGTGAGCCTATGCCATAACCGGCCAGTGCTGCCTCGCCAAAGCGACCAACAAAAGCGGTGAGCATCAGTACAGTGGCAATGGTCAAAATGGGTGACAGTGAGGCTGGCAGTGCAACCTGCAAAATATCGTCGAAGTGTGCTTTAGAGAAAGACAGGGCAGATAGGCGTAATTTGACAATGCCATCGCTGGTGGCTAAGTGGCGCAACATCACCAGACTGACCAACAACCCTGACGTTATTGCAGATACAGCCGCGCCAACGATACCCAATTGAGGAAATCCGTAAACCCCCAGAATCAGGCAGCCGGAGAGGGGGACTTGTATGAGCGAGCCGAGCATCATCGCCAATGCAGGATATTGCATATTACCCATGCCTCGGAATATGGCGCTGGTGATGCCAAGCATCCACACAAACACACCGCCCGAGAGCAGGACCAATGCGTAGGTATAGGATTGCTCCAATACCTCGCCACGGCCGCCCAGCAGCATGATGAATGCTTCGCCGCCAAGGAGGAAAATGACAAACAAAGCCAAGGCGCCCATAACCCCCATAGCCAGCGCATGCCAAACCAAGGTCTCTGCCCGAGCCACGTCGCCTGCGCCCAGCGCCCTGGCAATAGCTGATGCTACCGCGCCACCCATGGCGCCGCCGGAAAGGGTCTGTGTGAGCATTAGTAGTGGAAATGCTAAGGCAATGGCGGCTAATGAAATGGAACCTAACTGACCAATAAACCAGACTTCAGCCAGGCTCACCACGCCTTGAATTAAAAACGCCACGGTACTGGGCGTAGCCATTCGCGCCAATAAGGGTAGGGGCGGGGCGGTAAGCAGGTGTTGAGTGCGTGGATCCATATAGAAGTTCTTATAGTTACTTTAAAAACAATAGTAATAACTTTAATAATGAAAGTCACTATACTTAATGGGCAGTGGGCAGTGGGCAGTGGGCAATGGGCAATGGGTAGGGCGCAGGTCGGGCGCCAGACAGAACGATACTGAATAAATACAGCCGTTGTTTTGTCCGCGCGCGCAAGGCCTCATGGTTAAGTGCGATTTGCACTTGCCGCGAAATGCTAGGTTATCGCCCAAGTGATTTTGGGCTTGCCTTTCCTTTTTGCCTCGGGCTATTGAGGCATTATCCCTCGCTTGTTACGGCCCTCACTTCCTTTACTGCGCCCGGCTGGGAAGGGGTGTTTAGGAATGTGGCGACAAAGTGCACCAGTATCACCAGCACCAAGTCGCCTGAATTATCCAGCAGTCGACTTAAACCTATGCCGCCGACAAAAGCGAACAAGCAGTTTTGCCATTTCCAGCGCAAGGTAAAGTAGTGCAGTCCAGCGAAGAGAAGGTTGCTCAGCACAACGGCTTGAATAAGGCCGGTAGATGAATCCAGAATTAGGGGCAGAAACAGTCGGAAGGCCAGTTCTTCAACAATGGAGATGTATAAGAGGTAGGCGACCCACATGCCTTGAAGCCGATTTAGGGTTAAGCCTTTGCGCAGTAAAACCACGTAGAAAAATCCAAGAATCGCCAGTAAAGCTAAGGCGTATTTTGCCGGGTTGGCAGAAAAGTAAGCCATTGCGTCCCAGAACACAGCTGGGGTTGCAAGGAGCCAAGCCGTTAAGCAGGCAAAGATGCCCATGGTTAGACCGTGGCGATACAGTACGTGTAGGAATGTAGAGACCGGCGCAACAGCGCCTGCATAGTCTCTTTGTAGTCGTCCCATTTGTACTACTCCGTTCATTGATCAAAAAAAAGGGGGTGCTGTCTGGTGCGGCAATATACGCAATGCGGGCAGGGTATCCAGACAAATTTGCAGCAGTATCGCCCATTGATTGCAGAAAACGGCATTCTTCTTGCTGATCAATGGGCTATAACTACTCAGGTCATTGTGAGGTAATAACCTGCGCCAAAGCCTAATCGGGCGGTGTGCCTATAAGCGGGTCGGTAACGTCGCGCTGGTTCGACGCTTGGTGGTGGCTCAGCCTATCTTCACCTCAATACTGCCTTCAAGGCTCAGTGCTTTGTTCAGGCTTGCGTGAAAGTGTGCCAGCGCTGGTTCGTTGCGGCCATAGGTAACAAATTCCTGAGCGCCGCTTTGATATCCGCGCTGAATTTTTTCTCCTAGCATCAGGTCTTCTGCCTCAACTGTGTCTAGTGCCAAGCGTAAATTGTTTTCCCAGTGGCGTTGCGCACTGTCGCCGGTTACGGCCTCTGGCGTGTACATAGACAACACCATTTTGCAGCGACTTGGGTCATCCCCGTCAGGAAACATGCGCCAAATTTCCAGGTGGTCCCTTTGATAGACAAACATTGTGTTGGGGAAGAGGGTGTAGAGAATGTTGGTGTGCAGTAAAAAATCTTTCTCTAGCTCTGCATCTTCGTCGACCTTATCGAAAGATTTGCGTACCGCAACCATTCGATGATTTAGGTTAAAGCCGTCGGCAGTACTGCGATTGGTAAAGTAAAGGGGCGATACGGTTTTAGGGTGCAGCACGCTTAAATGATAGCTCTCCAAGAAACCGTCCACAGCCATTTTCCAGTTGATCTTGGGTTCTAGTATTTGTGTTGCGAAGTGGTGGTAGCCAGCAAATTCATAGCTTGCGTATTCTGCTGCTAGGTCACCTAGGTAGGTGTCTATGTCTACAGGTGCTGGGTTTATTGATGGGTTAGGGATCGCCCAGACCATGCCATATTTTTCTATAACTGGAATTGGCTTCAAACCGTAATCGTCACGATTTATGCAAGTAAAACCTTCTTCTCCCGGAATATTGCGTAAACGACCGTCCAGTTCGTAACTCCATGCGTGGTATGGGCAGGTGAAGCCTGAGCCACGGGTGCCGGCTCCTTGTGCAACTGGTGCACCACGATGCGCGCAGGCATTGATGAATCCAGACAAATCCCCGTTTTTTTGTCGCACCAGTAACAGCGGTGTGCCGCTAAAGTCTTCGGTTAAGTAATCTCCGGCATTAGCCAACTGGCACGACATGGCCATTAATATTGGGTAGTCGCGGAAAAGTGTCTGCTTCTCTAATTGCAGTCGCTCTGAACTGGCATAAGCTGTAACGGGGTTGGTAAACACCGCATCCGACATTGCTGTAGTACCGTTTACCGAGTATCCGCGAATTTGCGTGATCAAATTTTGCCGTGTTTTAGTTTGCATACTTGCGCCTTGTTGCCGCGTAACTTGGCGATAATACTACTCTTCCAACGGTAAAATTTTAGGCTTCAAACTTGATCGAGATTAGCGTATGTGGGCGCAACAGCCATTTATCTATGCTCCCGTTTGTCCTTATGCCTTCGCTTATAGCTAATTCATGCGATGCAAAATTCTAGAAATTCCTCTTCAATGGACTATTGAACAACTCAGTACGCAGTTATAGTTTAAGAGCACTGGGGAAAGACAGGAGAGCGAAATGAGTAATATTCCAAAAGAATTCGAGCCAAGTTTCATTGCTGAGCAATCGGCAAGTGAACAGCATATGTACCGCGCTGAGGTCAGCTCCAAAGAGCCTATGGCCTCGGTACTGAAAAATAATCCGGAAATTTACTTTGTAACGCCTAAGGGTCGCAAAGATTGGGGTAATTGGGCATTCAAGCCCGGCGCTTATTACGATACGACCATCGGCTCAAAGCACGACTACTGGCGTGATGAAGATTTACCTAAGCCCAGTAAAGACATAGCGAGGCTGCGTAGCGATATGCTGCGTTGGGGCTACTGCAAGGTGGAAGATGGCATGTCGGCAGAGCAGGTAGCGACTATTCGGCAGCGCGTTTTGGATCAAGCCGAAGGCGAAAAGCTGGCAGGCATTGCGCAACGAACACCCAGTGGTCAAAACATTAACTGTTGTGTAAACAAAGGCCGCTGCTTTGAGCTATTTGTTGAACAGCATCCGAGTATCGCTCAGGGTGGCCCGTTAGTTGAGCAACTGGTTACTGAAGCTCTGGGGCCCGGCTGGGTTTGCACGTCACTGATTGCGGCGATTTCGCTAAAAGGCGGTGTGCCTCAAGCGCTCCACCAAGACCAAGGTAATGCGTTGGACTCTCGCAGCCCAATGACCATTAATATTTTAACCGCCATTACTGATGTAGATGAAACTACTGGTGGGACACTTATTATTCCCGGCAGTCATTTAGTTTTGTCCGAGGCTGTTCGCCAGGGCAAGCCCGTTGGTAAGTTACCACCGGCAATTAACCTAGAGGCTAAGGCCGGTACCATGGTGATTACTGATGGTCGCCTATTGCACGGTACCGGCATTAATCACACTGATAATCCGCGTATCGTTATGCTCAATGGCATGCAGCAGCCGTGGCTGCGCCAGCAAGAGAATTGGATGCTCTCCGTGCGCCCTGAAGTATTGCAGCGGGCAAGTGAGAAACTACTGCACAGAATGGGTTATCAGGCCACTACTGGCACGCAAACTAATGAGGGTCATGGTTTTGGTGCTAGAGGATTGCCTGGCGAGGCGGCGGGTGCCACAGTAGACTTTCGCTTGGCTGACGACGTTGGCGAATATCACCGCGTTGGCGAACTGGGTCCTTACTCATCTGAGTCTGAGCTAAATGCTCCCTATACCCTTAGAGAAGTGGTGGGCAGAGCTCGTGCAGGTGGTGTCAGCGCGCCAGTGGGTATTGGCGAGCGCGGGTTGGTGTAATGACCAAGTCCGTCTACCTGCAGGTACGCTAATTGGGTAATAAATTGCCTTTCACTAAAGCTCTCATCCAAAGCGCCTAAATAAAACGCGCAAATGGCAAGGGCTAAAGGAACCCTATAAGTTTGAGCGATGTTTGAGCCGTGGCCGCTCAGTAGGGCGGTGGTACCTGGCTGGCCATACTCGGTGGGTAGTTTAGAGTCTGCCTCTTTCGGGTGGTGGTACGATAAAAGGCAAGCTGGGTGCGCTAGATCAGCTAAGTGCCCACGCATTACGGCCGTCGCCGTAAAAATCCCTCTCGCCCAAGTGTGAATCTATTTCACTAATTTGGCCTCGCTCTTCTAATTTATAAATGACTCGTGTTTACATTTTTATTGACAGGTAGGCTCTCTAATCCAATAATCCCGTTATTCCTACCTTTAATCAGTTTCCTGTGGCCTTGTTGTTAGAAAAGGGTCCCAAAGCCTTCATCAAAATAGAATTGACTATTAGTCTAACATTATTGACATATAGTTATTTATTGCCAATAATCGTCTCAGACATACCGCTTATCTAAAATCTTTAGCTTTTTCGGAATTGTCAAAAAATAGACCGTCGCTCACCTCACTTGGCAGTAATGCCTTTTCTGCCTAACCGGTAGCAGTGGTGGTCGCGGGATTTAACCAAATTATGCAGGAACGAAAAGAGATGAATTTATTACGTAATAGAGCTCGTCAAGCCGGACAGGGCATGACCGAGTACATAATTATTGTTGCCTTGGTCGCTGTTGCAGCGATTTCTGTCTACAACCTATTTGGTGACACTGTGCGTGGCCAAGTGGGCGACCTTGCTGCTGAATTGGGTGGCGGAACTTCTCAAGATCTAGGTAAAACTGCTGGTACTGCTTCTCAAACTGAAGGTGCCCAGGAATATGACCTTGGCTCTTTCCAGCAGGACGAGAAATAAGCAGGTTAACGTTAAGCACTGCTAGATAACTTAGAAAAAGATATATGTTAGAAGTTAGTTCAGAACAACCGGCGCCTAAAGATCAGGCTTTGTCGGTGCCTGGTGCTTCTACGTTTATCGATCGAAATAGTGCGGGAGGCCCTGGCAAACAGTCAGGGCAGGCGATGGTGTTGGGGTTAATGTTCCTTGCGACCGCGCTCATGTTTATGTTGTTTATGTATAATCAAGGACAGTTAACTCGACATCGGGTCCAGTTAGAAAACGCCGCAGATGCGACTGTGTACTCGCAAGCGAAGCTCGCTGCTAGAAATCAAAATTTTATTGCCTATACCAACCGGGCAATGGTCGCCAACGAGGTTTCCATCGGTCAGGTAAACGCCCTCATGTCGTGGTCAGCCCGGTACCGGGACATGTCAAGATACACCCAGTTCCCACTTTACAAAGTACCACTTGGTCCCATACCCGTGACGGTTTCGGATGTTCTTAGCGTTGTGACGTTGCCCTATGTCCTTGCGGGTACTGCTATAAATGCGGCTACGCGTCCATTATCCCTCTATTGGCCAGAGATTATTTCCTATTTTAACAGCGGCATTGGCGTCTTTCAGGGGCTGTTTGCCTTAAGCACTGTGGTCGCACAGTTTGAGGTCAATCAAGACGTCGTCAAGGGCAACCAGCTCGAAAGCGACAACGCTGACATTTATGCACCCTTCATCAGTTTCTATTTTCTGGTGCAAAATACGTTAATGACCTACGCCGGTGACAATTTTGACCCGGGGCCCGCTGTTACAGATTTGGAAGATAGGGTAGGTAAGATAAATCTTGGTGGTGGTTCCACTGCGGGAGAGGTCGTGGGTAGCTACTTTCCCGGCGAGACGATGATTTCGCCGAACTCACCCTCGCGGACTAAGGGCAGTAATGCTGCTGGCACTCTTGCCGCCTATCAATATTACTCAGCCATTGTTAACCGCAATAAAGATCCGTTCACTGATGATCGGCATTGGCGTTTTTGGCAGGAAGTGCCAGACATCATACCGCGTATCAAACTAGATATGGGTATTTTTGCATTGACTATCGACCTTGATCTCACCATCGGAATGGGGGTCAAATCCGACGGCGGCTCCACTTATGGCGCTAATGGGGGGCTAGACTCTGCGAACGACATCAAGAAACTCGGTTGGGCAGCTGTTGATGTGACTTCTTTTGGTGTGGAGATAGGTTTGGGTCTTTTCATCAAGGCTAGGGTTTGTTTTATCTTTGCCTGCAAGAGCTTCACTTTGCTGGATGTCAATGCAATGTTGTCGCTTGGCCTTCCGTTAGGGGCTGGGGGCAGTCAAACGGTCAGTAAAAATCAGTATGCAAAAAAAGTCGTCTCCGATTGGGCTCCCCTAGGGGAAAGGAATGGCAAATACGGCGGGGATCCCAACAATTCATTCAACGATGGGGCTTTTTCTCCCTTCCATACAGTGACGTTGCTCTGGGCCCAGATGCCACAGAACAATATATATGGGCCGCCTAAAAGTGTTAATACTAAGTATAGCGGGCCGCCCATGTTTCTTTCCATGGGCGAAAAGTTCAGAAAATCCCGGCGCAGCTTAGAATATACCGTGGCTCTGGCGATAGACTTAGATGACATCGAAACCAGTGATAATGAGAAAACTTTTAATATCGGTAATTCAGCTAAGACACCAGCGGAGAGCTGGCTAGATGGCAACGAAAAAACAATTAGTTATACACGCTTCGATCTTGATACCTGTGCTAGGACCGAAGAAGCCAGTGCGGAGGGGCTGTGGCAGCAGGGCATTTGGGGTTCTAAACGAGCGATGACGACGATTAGCTCAGCGGAAACCTATTTTTCTAATCCGATGCAATCGTACGCCGATGGGTCAGAAGAACCTGCAAGTTTGTTTAGCCCATTTTGGGAAGCCCGCTTAATCGAGCCGTCTTTCATTCCACAGCTAATTGCTTCTGGGTCGTTACCTTACGACGAGATACTTGGACAAGATGTTCCTGACGATGCTATTGGGGTTACGAAATGGTTGCTTAAGAAGATGGGCGATCAGTTGGTTGACCAAGCCATTTCCTCTGTGAGCGCTGAAATTAAGTATCCGTATAAACCAGTTGTGATTAAACCACTGCAAGCTGCGGGCAATGCAGCCAAGGCTGCAAACAGGAAAGTTGCGGATAAGCTCGCGGACGGTCTGACTCAGTTTGTTGGCGTTGTTGGAGGAGATAACTGTGCGGGCTAGTCTTAAGAGAGCGAACGAAAGTTCCAGATCAATCGGTAAGCAGTCCGGACAGGCTATGTCTGAGTTCTTGGTCACCGTGGCTTTCGCATTCTTACCCCTTTTTGTGCTTGTGCCGACACTGGGCAAAATAATGGATTTACAGTTTCAAAACCAAATGGCCGCGCGCTATGCGGTGTGGGAGCGTACCGTTTGGTTTGACAACTTGTCCGGTGAAAATCGAGACGACTTTGTTGTTAGTGGTAATAAGTGGGAAAGCGTCGCACTGCGCAGTGAGAGTGAAGTGGTGAATTCGCTGAAGAACCGCTTCTTTTTGAATCATTCCTCAGGTCCCATCAGGCCTATTCGCAGTTCTGATGTAAACCTAGGCGGCGGACCTGGCAGTTCTGTTTGGACCTATATGCAAAGCAATAACAGCATGTACGAGTCGACTTCAGTGACTTCGTTTTCTGAGCAAGACACACCAGGGCTTGCTTATGGCGTTACGGAGTTTTTTGCGGACGGTTTGGCTGTTATCAAAAAGCCAATAAACTTTTTGTTAGGTGCCTGTCTCTTATACACATCTGACGCTGC